>ENA-OPTX01000033-OPTX01000033.1-human-gut-metagenome-genome-assembly--contig:-NODE-33-length-99224-cov-12.739435_pt1 | contig 99224 bp, 137 predicted proteins | sample MGYA00241465_ERZ501922 | MGnify/ENA primary metagenome ERZ501922 (study PRJEB25962, sample SAMEA2042399) | human gut metagenome | biome: human gut; feature: human-associated habitat; material: faeces...
AATGTCAAAACTGCTTTTTCGTTTACCCCATCATCGATTCTAACCTAAAGAATTTAGAGAGAGGGAAAGATGAAATTTAATAAAATGATACCCGAATTAACTGTAAGTGATATAAATAAAACAAAAGAATTTTATTTGAATATATTGGGTTTTAAATTAGAATATGAAAGAGAGGCAGATAGATTTATTTTTCTATCTTTTGAGGAAACTCAATTGATGTTTGAGGAGATGCATGAAAATGGTTGGAATGTTGCAGAGATGTCGTATCCTTTTGGACGTGGTATTAACTTTTCCATTGAGGTAGAGGATATTGATATGATATATCATAAACTCATTTTAAATGAATATCCATTATATCGTTCTATGATGACTAATAAGTATGAATCTAATGGTGAATATATTACACAAAAAGAATTTTTAGTACAAGATCCAGATGGATATTTATTAAGATTTACTGATTGAAAGATAATTGCTTTGATTGCATTGTTTGTTGTTACATTCTTAGTTCATTTAGCTTTTCCTGATATAGAATGGCTTTGGAATAGAATGTAGATATACTAACACCACATACAAGAAAATAGATTAGATGTTGTAGCGGAGTAAACTTAAATCAAACAGGCAAATTATACTGTTGGACGGCGATTATAAAATAGATGACGAATTATCACTATTTACAGTGAGTAAAACAGATAAGTTTTATTCTCCCGCCAATAAGAGTCTTTATGATGAGAAGGGAAAAGATACTTTTAGACACGAGCAAAATTTAATTATTTCAGAAAAACAGGCAGTACTTTGAGTATTCCAATGCAATAGTGCATGCTTTCCAGAAATTCAAAGCACCCTTTTCCGGAAAAATAGTGCATATCTTTCCGGAGCAGAGTGCAGTCATTTAATTAGTATTCATCTGGAATAGTTATCCCATGCTCTATAAGAAGTGCCTGTAAACGGTCAATGTATTCTCTTAGATGCTGGATTTCTATCCAATTACCATGACACAGTTCATCGGCTTCTTCTAATTCGTGGCGGGTTATTTCATAATCCGTAAACTTAACGCATTTATGGTCTTTGCTGAAAGCACAATAATCAGTCATTGGCAGCTCCTTTCCGGGAAGCATGAATGCCATGACGTTCCCTCATGGATATGCGGCCATCAAGCATCACCTCATAGGAATTATGAATGATCCGGTCGATGATTGCTTCGCAAATAGTGGCATCACAGTCATTTCCGATGCGGCTGTACCAGCCTTTCGGTTCAAACTGTGTGCAGAAGATTACAGAGCCTTTCACACTACGGGCCTCAATGATTTCAAGAAGTTCCCGTGTCTGTTCCGTGGATACGGGGCTTAACAAGAATTCATCCAGAATTAAAAGATCAATCTTCTGATATGCTTTAATTACTTTTTTCAGCGTGCCGTCCCCATGTGCAACAGCCAGCTCATTCAATAGATCAGGCAGGCGCACATAACGTACTTTGATAAAGTTCCTGCAGGCTGCGATTCCAAGCGCACATGGAGAGGTGAGGCGGCCGTGTTCTTGAAAACAGAAAAACTGACAATCCGAAAAATGACAACAGAGGATTTGTTTCCACTGTATCATGTACTCTCGGATCCTGAGGTCATGGAGTATCTTGAACCGCCGTTTTCCATGGAAGCAGCGAAACAATTCCTGTATAAAGCAGGTATATGCGAGACTCCTTTGATATGGGCGGTGGAAGATGCGCGTAAAGTTTTTATCGGCTATGTTATCTATCATACCTATGATGAAACCAGCATGGAGCTGGGATGGGTTTTGGAACGCAAGGAATGGGGAAAAGGGTATGCAAGTGCAATTACTAAAGTGGTGACTGAGGAATCCGGAAGTTCCGGAAAAGAGCTTGTAATAGAATGCAGTCCTGAGCAGAAAGCTACAAAAAGGATTGCACAAAAGTATGGATTTCAGTTTTGCAGTGTTGTAAATGGATGTGAAGTGTATCGACTAAGGAGGAAGTAAGATGGCAAAATTAGAACAGGTAATAAGCGGCGATTTTTATGAAGTGCTTGGTAAGATCGAGCGAGGAATCGTAGAAGGCAGTATGTCAGCATCATTGGAAGAGTTCAGTGACTTTGAAAGTGGAACTGCCAGATGCAGTGTTCGTGTTTTCGAACGATATAGTTATGTTGGAGATAATCGGGTGAGCCTGAATGTAACTCTTTTTCAGAATGGAAGCGGACCGATTCAACTTTCTGCGATTGCTGCAGGCGGCAGTCAGGCAATGCTTTTCAAGATCAATACCTGGGGTGAAGAAGCGTTTCTTGACAAACTAAAGGAGCTATTGTAAATTGAAAATACGGAGGTTAGAGAGAATGAAACGAATTAATTACTCGGTGCAGTTTTAAAACTGGCAGCAGATTGTATCGAGGTTAAAATAAAAGTAAAAACATATGCTGGCAGGGCTGCACCGATCAAATCATTTTATTTATAGAAAATTTGAAAGGAAGCAGTTAAAATGAATAGAGCAGAATTAAAATCAATTTGGAAAAAGGAAGAGAAGACGGCATATATCAAAGGTTGGGATTTTTCGCATATCCATGGGAGGTATGAGGAAGAGAATGATTTGCCGTGGGATTATGAGAAGATCGTGAGACAGTATTTAACGGATACGGCCAAAGTGTTGGATTATGATACGGGCGGGGGTGAATTTTTATTGTCTCTGAATCATCCGTTTGCCAGAACAGCAGCGACAGAAGGATTCGAGCCGAATGTGCGATTGTGTCAGGAGAAGTTGCTGCCTTTAGGAATTGATTTTAAAGAGTGTAATACACCTTCAAGGATTCCGTATGATAATGAGACATTTGATATGATTATAAACAGGCATGGAAATTTTGATGCCAGGGAATTGTATCGATTATTAAAAAAGGGTGGAATCTTTGTTACACAACAGGTTGGCGGCGATAACGATAGAGATTTAGTGGAAATGGTTCTGCCTGAAGTGGAAAGTCCGTTTCCTCATTTAAATCTGGAAGAGCAGAGAAATGCGTTTGTCGATGCAGGATTTCATATTCTTGCTGCAGAGGAAGCGTATCGACCAATTAAATTTTATGATATTGGTGCGTTTGTATGGTTTGCACATATTATTGAATGGGAGTTTCCTGGTTTTTCAGTTGATAAATGCTTTGAGCAGTTGCTGAAAATGCAAAGGATAATTGAGAATCAAGGGAAAATTGAAGGGACGATTCATCGGTATTTGATTGCAGCGAGGAAATGATAGACTGTGAAGAAGTTTTTAGGTCTCTTGTCTGAAAAAGGCAAGTGGCTTAATTTACATATGGAGAAGTAGAATGAAGAAGTTATTTGTTGTATTGGGAATTTGTTTATGTCTGTGTTTTGGATGTGCAGAGGATAATCGCTCACCGATTCTTCCAAAAGCGGAGAATGTTGACTCTATTTGTATTGATTTCACGAACAGTATTCAAAAAATATATGATGATTCAGAAAGCATCCAGAAGATATTATCAGAGATTGCGACTGGAAAACGAACGGAGAAACAATCGATTCAAGATTATCCGTCAGCAGAAGAATATGGAACGATAAATATTGAAAATAATGGTGGAATGACAACCATGTTTTATTATGAAGAGAACGGGAAATATTATATTGAATGTCCATATAAAGGAATTTATGAAATAGAAAACAATTTTGAAGATATGATTTAAATCCGGAAGCTACAAAGGAGCCGAAAACGGTTCTAAAGTGATAAGGGGGATATAGGTGATTTATAAAAAGATAGAAATCGAAGAAATGGAACATTTCTGGAGTTTGTTAAATGCTCTTGATGCAGAAACGAATTTTATGATGTATGAACCAAATGAAAGAAAGCAGCATATGGATATTCAAGAATTAGAAACGGATATCTATCATAACGTGATACATGGAAATGACTTTTTACAAATTGCAAAGGCAGACAATAAAATAGTGGGGTATCTCCGGGCAGAGAGGGGAGAGTTTCATCGAAATTTTCATACTGCATATATTGTTGTGGGTGTATTGAAAGAGTATCAGGGGAAAGGGATCGGCACGACTTTTTTTGAAAATCTGGAAAAATGGGCGAAGGAAAATTCTGTCATTCGGCTGGAGCTTACTGTGGAATGTCATAATGAAGCAGCAAGAAAATTATATGAAAAAAGTGATTTTAAAGTAGAAGGAATAAGAGCAAAATCAATGTTGGTAAAAGGAGAAGTTGTGGACGAGTATTATATGGCAAAAATTTTATAAATTCCGAATAAGAAAATTGAAATCAGGAAGGAGCTTTCTATGAGCCATATTTTAATCATAGATGATGATATTCATATCAATGAAATGCTGGAAGAGGTTCTGATACAGGAGGGATATCAGGTTTCCCATGCCTATTCCGGGACAGAGGCATTACTGTTTCTGGCAAACGAAAAGCCGGATCTGATTTTATTGGATTTGATGCTGCCGGGGCTTACAGGAGAGGAAGTGCTGCCGCAGATTGAAAAAATTCCGGTGATTGTGATGAGCGCAAAGGTTGAAGTGAAAGATAAGGTTGCTCTTTTGCTGAATGGCGCGGAGGATTACATTACAAAACCGTTTGAAATTGAAGAATTGCTGGCAAGGATTGTTGTGCAGCTCAGGAAAAGTACAAGACTGGATTCTTCGGAAAAACTGATGTATAGAGAAATTACAGTGAATATGGTTACGCATGAAGCATGGGTTGGGGAACATGAGGTAAAACTGACAAAGACAGAATTTGCCATCTTGAAAATTTTGCTGGAGCATCCAAAACAGGTGATCACAAAGACTGTGCTGCTTGACCGTGTCAGCGAAGAAACACCGGATTGTATGGAAAGTTCACTGCGGGTTCACATCAGTAATTTGAGAAAGAAGCTGAGGGAAATCTCGGGGAAAGATTATATAGAAGCAGTATGGGGAATTGGTTTTAAGATGGCAGAGTGAGAAATATTTACAGTTTCTTTGCACTTTTCTTAACAGCTTTCTTAACACTTTACAGATAGAATATGTTGGAAAGAAAAGGTAAGGAGGCCAAATTGTTATGGAGTATGTATTAACTACCGATCATTTATGCAAAAACTATGGGCACTTTAAGGCACTGAACCAGTGTTCTATGCATGTTCCGAGAGGTGCAATTTATGGATTTGTAGGAAAGAACGGGGCGGGAAAAACCACATTGATCCGTCTGATCTGCGGACTGCAAAGACCGACATCCGGAAGTTACAGGTTATATGGAAGCGAAAATACGGACAAGAAAATTTTGGAAGCGCAGAGAAGAATCGGCGCAGTTGTGGAGACACCGTCGATTTATCTGGATATGACGGCGGAAGAAAACATGAAAGAGCAGTATTATGTTTTGGGTTTGCCGTCTTTTGAAGGAATCCCTCAGATTTTGAAACTGGTGGGGCTGGAAGATGCAGGGAAGAAAAAGGCAAAAGATTTTTCTCTCGGGATGCGTCAGAGACTGGGAATTGCGATTGCGCTGGCAGGAAAACCAGATCTGCTTGTGTTGGATGAGCCAACCAATGGTCTGGATCCACAGGGGATCGTAGAGATGAGAGAACTGATATTAAAGCTGAACAGGGAAAGACAGATCACGGTGCTGATTTCAAGTCATATTTTGGATGAATTGTCAAGACTTGCTACTCATTATGGATTTATTGACAAGGGAACTATAGTGAAAGAGATTACGGCAGAAGAGCTGGAAAATACCTGTAGGAAATGTGTGAAACTGCAGGTGACGGATACTGCTGTACTCGCTCATATTCTGGATAAAAGAGGTCTTGAATATGAGATCTTGTCAGATACGCAGGCAAATGTTTATGGGGAACTGGTAGTTTCCGATGTTGCGTTGGAGTTGGCAGAACAGAATTGCAGGATGTTTTCCGTGCAGGAATACGAGGAAAGTCTGGAAAGCTATTATCTCAACTTAGTGGGAGGTGGCAAGCATGAATAAATTATTTCGTGCGGGACTCTATCGGCTTCGCAAAAATAAGGGCGCATATGCCTGTGTTATCATTCCTCCCATCTATAGTGTCTGCCTGATGCTTTCGCAATATATGCAGATGAAAGAAAGTGGGGCAAATTATCTACTGGATCCGTTTCTATTTCATTTTTTGCTGGTGATGGGAGTTTTGCTTTCGGTATTTGTCAGTTTATATGTTGGAACAGAATATCACGATGGAACATTGAGAAATAAACTGATCATCGGTTCTTCAAGAAATGCAGTATATGGATCGAATCTGTGGATCAGCTTTCTGGTTGGGACGTGCAGCGTGTTGTTGGCTTATACGGCAGGGTTTGCGGCAGGTATTCCCATGTTCGGCGTGATAGAGATGCCGGCTTTGACAATGCTGCAGAATTGTGTGGCAGGAATTTTGCTGGTGCTTTCTTATGTTTCGATCTTTCATATGATCTCCATGCTAAGCTCCAGTAAGACAACCTCTGCGGTAGTCTGCATTCTGGCGGCGGTTTTTATGATGGTGTTTGCGGGGATTGTTTTTTCGAAATTGTCTCAGCCGGAGATGATCACACAGGCGGTAATCGTAAATAGAGAAACCGTTATGGAAACAGTAAAAAATCCTGCTTATCTGACGGGAATAAGCCGTACGGTTTATCAAAATATCCTGGATTTTCTGCCGGCAGGGCAGGCCGTACAGATTTTTAATCAGGGAGTTCTGAATCTCGGAAGAATGATGGGATATTCGATTTTGATCATTTTCGGAACGAGCCTGGCAGGATTGTATCTATTTAATCGGAAGGATATCAAATAGGAGAAGTGAGTGGAAATGGAAGTTGGAGTATGGTGTGGAGCAGGAATTCTGGTTTTGTATAATATTGTGCTGCAGATCAAGGTGTATCTGTTGCGAAAATCAGCAAAAGAAATCAGGAAAGATTTTCAGAAATTATTGAAGACCAATACAAACACCATAATCCAGATTTCCAGCCGTGACAGGGAGATGTGTGCGCTGGCTTCTACAATCAATCTGCAGTTGGAAACATTTTATGAGAAAAGACGCTGCTATGAACAGGGAAACCTGGAACTAAAAGAAGCGGTTACCAATATCTCTCATGATCTGCGGACGCCATTGACTGCGATTTATGGTTATTTGAACTTACTCAAAAAAGAAGAGTGTCCGGAGCATATAAAGCGTTATCTGGATGCGATTGAAAACAGGGCACAGGCACTCAAACAATTGACGGAAGAATTATTTCGTTATACAATTGTGATATCAGAAGCGGAAGAGATGACGCTTCAAGTCTTAACGTTAAACGGGATTTTGGAAAGCAGCATATCCGCGTATTACTCCGTTTTAAAGCAGAATCATATTGTTCCGGAGATTTCGATTTCGGATCAACAGATCACGGGGAGAGTAAATGAAAATGCTCTGTCCCGTGTTCTTGGCAATATTCTCAGTAATGCGGTGAAGTACAGTGACGGCGATTTGAAAATTGTATTGTCGGAAGACGGTGAGATTCGGATTTCCAACCATGCATCAGGTTTGTCAGAAGTACAGGCAGAACGATTATTTGATCGTTTTTATACCGTGAATACGGCCAGAAAATCAACAGGCCTTGGATTGTCTATTGCAAAGGCACTGATGGAGAAAATGGGCGGAACCATCACAGCGGATTACAGAGAGAATGTACTGGAGATCTGCGTGAATGTGCAGAAGTTATAATGGAATTACAGAAGTCATTTATGAGGGAGAGAGTCTATGAAAACAATCGGCATGATCGTTGCTGTTGAGATACAGTCAGTACTGAAGCGTTATGGAGCAAAACTGGTTAAGAGAAAAGAAACAGCAGGGTACCAGGTGCTGGAATATGAGACGGACCAATATCGGATGGTCATTGTGAATTGTGGACCGGGAGAAATTGCGGCAGCATCCGGAACGCAGTTTCTGATCAGTGAATATCACGTAGATATCGTGATTAATTTTGGTGTAGTGGGTGGTCTTACGGAAGAGATGTCCAAAACAAAAGTCTGTATTGTGGAGAAAGTTGTTCACTATGATTTTGACACAAGTGCGGCAGACCACACAGAAGTGGGACGATATTCGCAGTATCCCGATATCTTTCTTCCAACGACGAAAGTGTTAAGTGATACAGCCAGAAAGATTCATCCGGAATTAGTGCCTGTAGTCTGTGCTTCGGGAGACAAATTTATTGCAGAGCCCGAGCAGAAAATAAGAGTGCATGAAATGTTTGGTGCGGATATCTGTGAAATGGAGGCTGCGGGAATCGTGCTTACCTGTAATCGAAATCAGGTTCCATGCATGTTGGTAAAATGTGTGAGTGACGGAATTGAAGGCGGTTTTGAAGAATTTCAGGAGACAATGGATGCGGCAGCAGATCTGTGTCTGGAGGTAGTGGAGAAGATTGTTGCCGGAATGGGACGATAGGAAGGTGGAAAAAAGAATGAACATCAATCGTGAAGAGATACTTGCCCTGACAAGACGCATGACGGTAAAAAGAACGTCCATGACCAGAATCGCAGGATGCTATGCAGACGCAGAAGGTTTTATTGACGGAACATTTAACGTGAATTTTCTGAAACTATCTCCTGCAGAACGTGAAAAAAATCTGGAGCTTGCGAAAACGGTTCCATTTGCACAGACCAATCAGAATCTGAAACGCTATGTATTTCCAGAATCTGAACAGGGAGGTATGCGTCAGCTGCTAATGGGAATCTGGGACTGTGGGTTAAAAAACGATGCACTGTTGGATGTGTTTTACGAGAAAGTGACAGAAGTGTATCAGACAGAACAGGAGTATGCTGTGTATTTGTTTCATGATCGGTATGATATTCCTGCAAAGGCGAAGGATAAGGAACGACTGGGAGAATCTGAGCAGATGTTTGAGTATCTGATCTGCGTGATCTCTCCGGTTACAGGAGATTATGAACCGGGAAAACCGGAATGTGGATTTTTATTTCCGGCCTTTTTTGACGGGGGAGCGGCATTGAATTGTGTGGATGTGTTTCAGGCGGATTCAGAAAATCCGCATCAGGAATTACTGCAGATATTATTTTCTGAAAAATCTTGAAAAACGGAGTTTTTTCAGTATAATCAAGCGCAAAGGTAAAAGAATTGAGAGATTTGAAAGGAGAAAAAGATGAATCAGAAAATAGCACTTGTTGTATATCCGGAATTTAGTTTTCAGGAAATTGGAAATTTGAGTTCACTGTTCCGCTGGGGATTTGACACCAGGACAGTTGTGGTTTCCGGGGATAAAAATCCGGTCAGGTCCGAAGAAGGATTTGCGATCCTTCCAGATATTACGTATGAAGAGTTCTGTGTGGAAGAATATGATTGTCTGATTTTACCGGGATGCAGTGATATCAGGCAATCAATTCGGGATGAAAAGTTAATGGAATTTTTGAGGGGCTTGGAAGGAAATGAAACTTTTCCAATCGGAGCAATCTGTGCAGGACCGATTTATTTGGCAAAAGCAGGACTTCTGAAAGATAAGAAATTCACCAATTCCATGTATCTGGAAATGAACGAAAGACTGCCATTTATCGATATGGAGAATATACGGTATCAACCAGTTGTGGAAGATGGTAATGTGATTACAGCACAGGGCGATGCCTATCGGTTGTTCGCAGTTGCAATGGCAAGAAAAGTAGGATATCAGTGCTCCGATCATGCCTATTTTGGTGTTGGAGAGGAGTGGAAAGAGGAAGACTTTGTGCATCACCTTTCAGATGCAGAGTGGAAGGAGTTTGAGAAAGAATTTGCGGATTTGATTAGATAAATCTGGAAAAGGACTTGAAATTCAATGAAGATCAAGTCCTTTTCTTTTTAAATCTGTTTTGTTGTCCACTTGCTGCAATCCCATACTGCGTGTACGACATCCTGGTAAAATTCCGGTTCATGGCAGATTAAAAGCACACTTCCACGATAATCAAGCAGTGCTTTTTTCAAGGAATCTTTTGCATCCACATCCAGATGGTTTGTCGGCTCGTCCAAAAGCAGGATATTGGTATCGCGATTCACCAGTTTACAGAGTCTTACTTTTGCCTGCTCTCCTCCGCTTAAGACGCGAACCTGGCTTTCAATGTGTTTTGTTGTAAGTCCGCATTTTGCCAGAGCAGAACGTACTTCATATTGTGTGAATGAAGGGAATTCCTGCCAGATTTCTTCAATACAGGTTGTTCGATTATCTCCTTTGACTTCCTGTTCAAAATATCCAATCTGCAAATTTTCTCCCAGTTCACAGGTGCCGGAAATCGCAGGAATCAGCCCGAGAATACTTTTCAACAATGTCGTCTTTCCGATTCCGTTGGCGCCGACCAGAGCAATTTTCTGCCCTCTTTCCATAGAAAGAGACAGTGGTTTTGACAATGGTTCATCGTATCCGATCACAAGATCTTTTGTCTCAAAAATATATCTTCCCGGAGTTCTTCCGTATCGGAATTTGAATTCCGGCTTCGGACGTTCTGCTGCAAGCTCGATCACGTCCATCTTGTCCAGTTTCTTTTGTCTGGACATTGCCATATTTCTCGTAGAAACACGCGCTTTATTTCTTGCTACAAAGTCTTTTAATTCGCTGATTTCCTGTTGCTGCCTTCTGTAGGCTGCCTCTAACTGTGCTTTTTTAACGGCATATACTTCTTCAAAATGATGATAATCTCCTACATAGCGGTTCAGTTCCTGATTTTCCATATGGTAGATAATATTGATCACATCGTTTAAGAATGGGATATCATGGGAAATCAAAATAAATGCATTTTCATAGTCGATGAGATACCGCTTCAGCCATGCGATATGTTCTTCGTCCAGATAGTTGGTCGGCTCATCCAAAAGCAAAATATCGGGCTTTTCAAGCAGTAATTTTGCCAGAAGGACTTTGGTGCGCTGTCCGCCGCTTAAATCGGTTACGTCTCTTTCGAGACCGATATCCAGAAGTCCAAGTGCTTTTGCAACTTCTTCAACTTTGGCATCGATAATATAAAAATCGTGCAGAGTCAGGGTGTCCTGAATGGTTCCCAACTCCTCCATCATCGTATCCATTTCTTCCGGAGAGGCCTCTCCCAGGGAATCGCAGATTGCATTCATGCGTTCTTCCAGTTCAAATAAATATGAGAATGCGGACTTTAATACATCTCGAATCGTCATTCCTTTTTCTAAGACCGTGTGCTGATCAAGGTATCCGACACGGACATTTTTTGCCCATTCAATCTTACCTTCATCCGGCATCAGTTTTCCGGTAACAATATTTAAAAAAGTGGATTTTCCTTCTCCGTTTGCGCCCACCAGTCCAATATGTTCTCCCTTGAGAAGGCGAAAGGATACATCTGCAAAAATAGCGCGATCTCCAAATCCATGTGTGAGATGCTCTACATTTAAAATACTCATGACATAACTCCTTTTTGGTCGTATTTCATTTATCAGAACCATTGTACAGGAAAGAGTTGTATTTGTCATCAAAATTCACCTTTTTGCAGATTTTCCATATTATGTACTGTAATTATATGAAAGGAAAGAACACACTATGCAAAATAATCGGTCTTATTCCAGAAACGAACGGTTTACCTGTCAACAGCAGCCTTATCGCAATATGCCGGTGCAGCGTCGACAGAATCCTTCTTCCTCCTGTGGTGAAGCAGTCTCGCCACCTTGTTCCTGCCGCATTCCCCGTGATCCGCTGGAACATATGACTCTCGCGATGGCATATGTTCCCTGGCAGACATGGGAAGACACTTATGATGTTCATAAGGGATTAGAATGTGGAACGATCTTCCCTGTTTTAAACAAACCATTTTATGGAAAAGGGGGATGTAATCAATGACAGACCGTCCATGTAGAACAGAATTGTTAAATCATATCAACGCTGTCAGTTTCGCGGTGGATGAAGTGAAATTATATCTGGATACCCACCCGCAGGATCCGGATGCACTGGCTTATTTCGAAAAATACAGCCGGATGCGCAATCAGGCAATGAAAGAATATGCCATGAATTTCGGACCTTTGACGATCGATACAGCCACAGCATCCTGCAGTGAATACTGGAAATGGATCAATGAGCCGTGGCCATGGCAGGAAGGAGGATGCTGATTATGTGGAATTATGAAAAACGATTGCAATATCCGGTAAAGATTACACAAACGAACCCACAGATTGCCAAAGTGATCATTTCACAATTTGGCGGCCCTGATTGCAGTAACCTATAACATATCCGTAAACCCTTATAAACAGAGGGCTCACGAGATATAAAGGTGGAAGATCAGTTTGCCGTTTTTCTTGTCATAAACGATATCTTCCACCAAACTTCTCATAAAAATGCCTTTGGTACCATAGTCGATCGCATCATTTTTAATCACATCATATACAGTTTGCACGTTCTTGAGCACGTCAGATTTTGTTTTCGTATCTTCATTATTCTTATTGAGATTTTCCAGTTGCATCAAAATATCTTCCCTGTCTTTTTGCAGACGCTCTTTGTTCCGTTTATATTCTTCCAAAGTATCTACTTCATTCTCATAAGCGAGACGGATCCGTTTCTCCCTGTTGGAAATTTTATCAAGTTCAGACAGGAGCGATTCACGTTCTGATATCTTCGCACCGGTCTCAGCAGAGTGGTAGGAGTATTCAAAATCCATACCGGAAAGAAGTTTTTCAAAATACTCTTCCAGTGCAGCGATCACTTTTTTCTCTGATATCGAACAGGATTCGGTATGTATTCCTTTACTGTACTTATAACACTGGAAACCAGGTGAGTGCCTGTTTGCACCATTGTAGGCGAGAGAGGCCCCGCAGTATCCACATTTTAAAATCCCTGATAACCAATGTTTACATGAGGATACATCACGGCGTTTCAGTGGCTTGTATGTAGTCTGTATCTTTTTCATGCGGGCTTCGAAGCGTTCTTTTGAGTAATGGACTTCATGCGTTCCCATGAATGTTATTCCATTCCACGCGACAAGACCATAATAGAATGGATTTTTCAAGATTCTTTCTACGCTACGGGATTCGAAAGGGTTCCCTCGTCTTGTGCGGACTCCCATATCGTTTAGCTTTCTTGTTATCTTTGTGGTATCTGAGTTGCGGTAATCAAATTCATCACAGATAAAGTCTACAATCTTCATTTCGTCTTGATCAATTTTATAAGGATCTCCGTTTCCAACAGCACGATACCCAAAAGGTGGGGACATCTGGTATCCTTTTTTTGTAGCCTTTTCTTTCATCCCTCTTAGGACTTCGCCAGAAAGCCGGATAGAGTAGTATTCATCCATCCATTCAATGATTCTCTCGATTAAAGAGCCGAATGGACCATCTATCAAAGGTTCTGACACACTCACAACATCAACGTTGCTTTGCTTCCGCAGCAGGGATTTGTATACGATAGATTCTTCTTGATTTCTTGCGAATCTGCTGAATTTCCAAACCAGAATCACATCAACCGGATGATCGGATGATTTTGCAAGCCCGATCATTTTCTGGAATTCTGGACGCTTGTCAGCTTTTCTACCGGATATTCCGATCTCAAAGAAAACCTTCAAAATGATAATATTGTTTTTGGCAGCATATTCCCGTAATAGTTTCTCTTGCGAATCCGGAGAAAGTTCTTCTTGCTTATCAGTGGATACACGGACGTAACCATAGGCATATCTTGCGCTCATTTTAGATCATCTCCTCATTTAATTTATGTAAAAATAGGTACAAAAATAACAGCCAGCACATGAACAAATGTTCCGCTTGCAAGCTGTTTCCGAAGATGATACAATATTCTTGGATTTTGATCGCATATCTTCGGATATGTATTGCCGTCCCGGTGTTGGTAGCAGTGGGACGGTTTTTTGTTTTATTATTCATCGTCACTATCATCCTCAATCTCGAAATCAGAAGTGTATAGAGAATCACTTGATTGAGATTGACGGAATTCTTCTGCTATCATGGTTTTATTAAATTCTGCTGTGGGTTCGATTTCTGTTACTAAGTTCTCTAATTCATCAATAGTCGTGTAGAAGAATTCTTTTCTCATATTAACTTTATTTACACGTTTTTCATTTAAAATATTATGTAACTTGCTTTCAAGTCCAACTGCATCATTTGAGAAGATAAAGCTATGCACATCAAACTTAAATGGTACAGAAGCGTCCCCGAGTTCATTCACCCTATCTTGTGGATTTAACCTTCTTGTCATACCTATCTTAAATACATTTTCACCAAAAGAACCAAGGTTGCTAATGATATATACATTCCCAGCTTTTCCGTTTGCAAGGTTTGAAATTTCTTCTTTTTTAACTACAACTTCGGAGAGTTGTGTTTGGAGTTCTAGTATACGTGCATTTAATTTATCCAGTTCATCCATTTTTGCATTGGACATCTGCTCTCTAAGTTTTTCAATTTCTGCCTGATATTTGGTTTCTTCTTTTTCTATTTTTTTACGTTCCGATTCAAGTGCTTTTCGTTCTTCAGCTTCTTGACGCATTTGTTCCCTAAGGGCTAATTGTTCTTGCCGTGCCTGCTCTTTTTTCACGTAATAATTGTATTCAATTTTTACGGCGTTAATAAATAGATACTCTATTTCACCGATGAATTTAGTAAGGGTTCCTGCTATACTTTGGTTCCCATCACCGGCAATCTTTAGATATTTCTGAGTGACAGTTTTAACATCATCTATAGATTTATCCAATTTCTCAAATTTTAAATTGTATAAAATATTTTGCAATTCTGCTCTTAATGCTATTACCATGAGCTTGTAAATAGCCTGATTCGCCTTTGTCGTATAGCGAGCAGCATACTTTTCTAAAACGGAGTTAATTTGTTTATCGTTCAGTCTATAAGCTTTACGTAAATCCTTAACATCCATACAGTGCAATTTTAGAATAACAGATGGGCTTATCTCTTCTAATTCTTCTAAGTCATAATTTTGTAGTTTTATATCATTCTGCTCAGGAGAATAGTTAAAAAAGTTCTCAAAAGTATAGTTTATAGCCTTCACCAACTCTTTAGAACGATTAAGTTTATTGATTTGAGTTTTTATATTCTTGAGTATTTTAGCTTCATCTGTACGCAGCTCAGTTAAATGCTCTAAAACTTCTTGACTTTTATCGGTTCTTTCAATAATCAGCCTGTCTAAATCAGCTTGTTTTTGAACATATTTGTCCTCCAGTTGTTTTTCTTTTACCTCATAATTGCTTTTCAGTGAATTCGTCTTAGCTTTGATTTCGTAGTATTCATAAGCCCCCATTTCTTGTAGCTTACTTTGCGCTTCTGATAATTCAGATTGCATTTGCTGTTTTTCTTGTTGCAAATGCACTATTTCATCTTTAAATCTTTTGATTCTAAAAATATCAGTAAATCCCATTTTCCCTCTTTTCTCCTGTACCTTTACACCACTTTACTCTATATAAACGCTGTAGCGATTATATCATTTCCATAACTGCTAAATTAGGAATAAAATAAATAACATAATTATCTACAGTAATATACTCACCGTATTTTCCTTTGTAGCAGTCAATAGCTTCTTGCAAATATTCTTCTGTGACATGCAGATGTTCTGCAACTTCATATCTATTCTGGCAACCAGCATTAAAAGCTGATATGATGCCTCGCAATCCGATCATCCGGTTATACCCGTGCAACCTTCCTTTTTGTTCTTGCTTCATATTTTCAATATCTTGTAGATCAAAGATATCACCGACAGCAGTATGGTGATGTCCGATTTCTTCAGCTAAGACGCAAGCCTTTTCTGCGGATGTTTTCAACCTGTTTGATATTGCAATTCTATTTTTATAGATCAATCCGTTACTACCGGAAAGAGTCTTTTCGCGGACAATCAGTCCGCTACTATTAGCCTCTTCCAAAAGTTCTTCATAAATCGTCATTGTATCACTCCCATTCAGAGTCATCCATCATGATGTCTTTATCGTGTTTTCTCATTTCATCTGTTACTTTAATGTCAGTTCGTTCATGAGCTGCTAATACTTCTAAATGATTGTTGGATTCTATAAAATTCGGATTTCCAAGTAATATTTCAGAATAATTCAAAAGACTTTTCTTTCCATTATTATTTAGCTTTCTCATGTTCTCTAAAAGCTTATATTCTAATCTGTTTTTCCTGAACATACTTTGATCGTAAGCTTTCTTGAATTCCTCAACATTATTAAACGAAAGGTTATCAGGGCCAATCGCATCTTTAAATTCGTAGTCGTTACGTCCCATCGGTACGTCAAATCCCATCAACCATGACTCGCTTACGTTTAATGCTTTTCCTAAAACGAACAGTTTTTCTTGATTAGGTTCATTTTTTCCAGAACAGTATTGACTTATATCTGATTTGTTCATTTTTATCCCATATTGTTCACAGTATGGTGCAGTTAATTTCAGAACGTCTACTTGTCTAAGACCCTTTGTCTCCATAATCTTTTTTAGCCTAGTAGAAGTGCTTTCTTTCTTCATATAAATGTACCGCCTTTCTGATTATAAATATACCATACACTAAACAAAAGTTCAATATGAAAAACAATAAAGTTCAAAAAAATTAACTTTTGTATTGACAATGGTTGAAAAGGGTGCTAATATACAAATGGTTCAAATATTTGAACAAGAAAGGAGGATAAAATGGCATTCAATTATGACAAATTAAAAGGTCGAATAATTGAGAAGTTCGGAACTCAGTACAGATTTGCAGAAGCTATGGAATGGTCAGAAAGAACGCTTTGCTTGAAATTAAGTAGTGAGAGACCGTGGAAGCAGACAGATATCTGTAAAGCAGTAGAACTTCTAGATTTGGCACAGGAAGACATACCTAAATATTTTTTTAAAGAAAAAGTTCAAAATATTGAACTTTGAAAGGATGGTCGAATGACAGAACTCGTATATTTAAAAAATGATGAAGCAGTGTGTGACAGCTTACAGGTGGCGGAGAAGTTTGGAAAGAGACACAGCAATGTAGTAAGGACAATTGAAACTCTGTTAGGGGGTATGCTCAAAATTGAGGAGACCCAAAAAATGTTTTGGAAGTCGCATTACGTTGAAAAACAGAATGGACAACGCTATCCAAAGTATATTATGAACCGAGATGGTTTCTCTCTCTTAGTAATGGGTTTCACTGGTAAGAAAGCTCTTGAATGGAAATTGCAGTACATCAAAGCATTTAATCAGATGGAAGCACTCATCAAAGAAAAGACAACTCAGACATGGGTAGAAACAAGAAAAGCCGGAAAACTGACCAGAAGAGCAGAGACAGACACCATTCAGAAGTTAGTGGGATATGCAAAGGGCCAGGGGAGTACACACGCAGAGATGCTTTACATGACCTATTCAAAACTTGCAAATAAGATGGCTGGAATTGGAAAACGTGATGAAGCAACAGTTATGCAGCTGAACAATCTTTCGTTGATGGAAAACATCATTCTCCATGTGATCGACACTGGAATACTGACTGGAAAGCATTACAAGGAGATTTATCAGGATTGTAAGAAGAGACTGGAAACCGTGAAGGATCTGGCTTACCTAGAATCTGTTGCGTAGCCGATTACTTCGGTGTATCAGTTGAGTATTTTTTGGAGTAGGAGGAGGTAAAGAGGATGAGTAACATTGGCCATGAAGGGAATGATGGCACAACAATGACGCAAGAAGAGCGCAACGAATACTTATTAAAATACGAAAACTTCATTCATTGCGCTCGGTGCAAAAATTTAATACACAGTTCAAACAAATATTGTCAATATTGTGGGTGTCCTAATGAAAAAGAACGTTTTTGATAGTTTCGCTCAAAACATTTGAAAGTAACTGAAACATAGAATCCTTAACAATTTGACCAGCCTTGCTCATTCCATTACGGTAATTCGCAACGGATATAGGAGTTTCTGGCGTATCAACTAATAGATTCGGAATTGCATTTTTAATCAATTCTTTTGTACTAGAGTCAAGTTCTTCGTCAAGAGATAGAAGTTCGGTAGCGTTGTTCAAGATCTTTTCAGTCCACGGATACGGATTACCGCATGAGTGACAGTATGAAGGTGTAATGTATTGCGACTTATTAAGAGATAGAACGCCGTCGATCAAATATCTGCCTTGAATATGCTCTCCGCAATTTTGACAATGGGTTATTGTCTCAGCTCCGCATTTTGAGCAGTAAGGTTGTTTATGGTTTTCTATATTTGTTGTAATCACATGACCGTTTAAGCATATTTGAGCAGTTTTATATATTCCCATTTTGTTGTTCTCCTTTCGTAATATTCCGACTGGCACTCGGTAATTACAGTATAGGAGATAAACCAAAAGAAAGCAATCCCGCCATGGAGGTTGCGATGGCAGCACATATGGATTGTAACACAGACAACCAATAATTCATACATAGTAGAGAGGTGGTGAAATGAAAGGAATCGAAGTAGTAAGCATGATCAAGATTAATGGATCCTGGGTAAACCAAGAGGACTTAAGTAAAGAAGAATTTTCTCAGATTTTGGAGAAAAAATTAGACGAGACAATGAAAAATATAGGATTCGAAAGAAGAAAAACCGCTTAGGCGGTAGAAGGGAGGACAAGCATGGAGATTAAAGGAACTTATCACTGCCAGACCACCCAGCAGCCGAACGCATTAAACGGTTGGGATATCCGGTCTGTATCGGTTGAGCTTCCGGAAACAAAGGACAAGCACTACTGGAACAAAGTCGCAGCATCTGTGATCGGGGGCGGGCTGGTGGCGATCGGCTGGTGGCTGGTGTTTGGGTATTAAAAAAGAACACCCAGAGAGGGACCGGGGGATTGGTTCTCTTCAGGTGCTCATGCAACTATAACTTTATATTAACAGATTTTAGGAGAAAGTGCAAATGGAAAGATCCTGTGATAATTGTGCAAATCTCTGTCCGATAGGAGAGGGAGACCACATATGCGAAGAAAAACCAGGAGTATTGGTATTGGAAGAGTATTTACCCACAGATGACTATCTTTGGTGTAACGGAGATTGTTGGAGGAACAGATAAATGACAGCGAGAAATTTTGAGATAAAAGAAACGATGCTTGCTCTTCCCCAAAAGAGCGAAACGGATATTTACCACATAGAGCTAAACCGCATCAGCTGGTTTGGGAAAGAGGACAAGTTGGATATCCGCGGATGGTCAGAAGACCATTCAAAAATGACAAAAGGAATCAGCCTCACAGAGGATGAATTCATAAAGATAGCCCGTGCAGGCTTAGAAAAAACAGGAGGTATTTAAAATGGCACAGATTACACTTACATTTGATAGTTATGAGGAACTGGTTTCTTTTTCAGAGAAACTGTTATCCAGAGAGGGCGGTATGGAAACCCATGGAGTCAGCAAAACCGTTCCGGACGTTGAGCCTCAACAAGCAGTTTCCTATGGACAGCAGATTGCACCGCATTTTCCAGAGGCGAACACATCGGTACAGCCAAAACAGCCAGAGCAGAATCAAGTAATTCAGAATACCGCGCCGGTCCCGTCGATTCCTATAGCTGCGCCGACGTATACAAGGGAAGATCTGTCAAAAGCTGCCATGTCTTTAATGGACAAAGGGATGCAGGCACAGCTGCAGCAGCTGATCCAGAGTTTCGGGGTATCCTCTCTTGTGGAACTACCAGTAGAACAGTACGGAAGCTTTGCAACGGCGATTCGGGAAATGGGGGCTCAGATCTAATATGGCACATGAAGAGAGAAACCATGCTCTGTTAAGTGCATCTTCGGCTCACAGATGGCTGGCGTGTACCCCAAGTGCACGGTTGGAGGAACAATTTCCGGATACTACTTCTGAGGCTGCAAAAGAGGGGACACTGGCGCATGAACTTGCAGAGCTGAAGGTAAGGAACTATTTTAAGCCACATGATGTGTCTAAAAGAAAGCTGACTTTTGCAATCAAAAAAATGAAAGAGAACCCGTTGTGGGATGACGAAATGTTGGAGCATACGGACACATACATTGACTATATTCGGGATGTGTCCATTAAGCTCCCAACAGATCCGTATGTGGAAGTAGAAAAACAAGTCCGGTTCGACTCCTATGTACCAGAGGGGTTCGGTACTGCAGACTGCATCATGATTCAGGGAGAAACCCTGTTTGTGATCGACTTTAAATACGGCAAGGGTGTTCTTGTTTCCGCAGAGGAAAATCCACAGATGATGCTGTATGCACTCGGTGCATATGACGCATGTAAGTTATTTTATCCGATTAAACAGATCCGGCTTGCTATCGTGCAGCCGAGGCTGCCAGACGGAATCTCTGAATGGGGATGTAGTCTGGAACAGCTTTTGGAATTTGGAGATTATGTGAAGGAAAAGGCTGCGGTTGCATTTAAAGGAGACGGAGAGTTTGTTCCCGGGGAAAAACAGTGCAGGTTCTGCCGTGCGAAATCCCAGTGCAGGGCAAGGGCAGAAGAAAATGTGAAGCTGGCTTTTGCAACAGACAAGAAACCGCCATTGATTACAAATGAGGAAGTTGGAAGATACCTGGAACAGGGAGAAGATGTTGCAAGATGGCTCAAAGATCTGCAGGAGTTTGCATTGTCAGAATGCCTTGCCGGAAAGAAGATTCCTGGATGGAAAGCGGTAGAGGGCCGAGGATCCAGAGACTGGACAGATATGGATACAGCATTTGAAAAACTTTTAAAGAGTGGGATTACAGAAGAGCCGATGCTGTGGGAAAAGAAACCACTGACTTTGGCGCAGGTAGAAAAGCTGATAGGGAAGAAAGATTTTCAGGACGCAGTCGGAGAGTTTGTGGTGAAGAAGCCAGGGAAACCGACACTTGCAAAAGAGTCAGATAAAAGAGAAACAATTACAAACAAAGTGACAGCCGAAGAGGCATTCAAGGAGGAAAACTAATATGAACGAATTAACAAACGTAACAACAGGAAAAGCAAGATTATCTTATGTACACTTATTTAAACCTTATGCGGCTACACCGGGACAGGAAGAAAAATTCAGTGTTACCGTGTTAGTGCCGAAATCCGATGTGGATACTATGAACCGGATCAATGCAGCTATTGAAGCCGCGAAGCAGAGGGGAACAGCGGAAAAATGGAACGGGGTATGCCCACCTGTGGTGTCAACACCAGTTCACGATGGGGATGGTGTGCGTCCATCAGACGGGATGCCATTTGGGGCAGAATGTAAAGGACATTGGGTGTTCACGGCAAGTGCAAAAGCAGATTATCCACCGGAGGTGGTAGATGCAAACATGAATCCGATTATTAACCAGTCTGAGATTTACAGTGGGATTTATGCGAGGGTAAATGTGAACTTCTTCCCATATTCCTTTGGGGGAAAGAAAGGGATTGGATGTGGTCTGGGTCCAGTTATGAAACTGGAAGATGGGGAATCCCTGGGAGGAAGTGCGCCGACAGCAGCACAGGCTTTTGGTGCAATGTCTCAACCGGTTAACCCGGCGACACAGTACGGAAACACAACACAGAGTGCGCAGGCAATCAACCCGATTACAGGGATGCCGATGTAATCAAGAGGGGCTTTAGCCCCTCCTTTTAACAGGAGACGTAATTATGCAACACCATTTATCTATAGATATTGAGACAAAAAGCAGTGTGGACATCACAAAAGCGGGAGCTTACAGATATGCACAGTCCGAAGATTTTGAAATTCTTTTGTTTGCCTGTAAATATGATGAAGAGGACGTACAGCTTGTAGATCTTACCGCAGGAGAAAGTATTCCAGAATGGATTTTGACTGCTCTTATGAATCCCAATGTGATCAAGCATGCATATAATGCGGCATTTGAGTGGTACTGTTTGAATACTGCAGGGTATCGTACTCCTTTGGAACAATGGAACTGTACGATGATCCATGGGCTGTATTGTGGGTACACTGCAGGGTTGGATGCAACAGGAAAGGCGATAGGCCTTCCGCAGGATAAGCAGAAGCTTTCCACAGGAAAGGCTTTGATCCGATATTTTTGTACTCCTTGCAAGCCGACAAAGAGTAACGGTGGCAGGAGCTGGAACCTTCCGAAGCACGCTCCGGAAAAGTGGGAGCTGTTCCGGGAATATTGTAAACAAGACGTTGTTACTGAGAATGAAATCCTAAAAAGGCTGCAGGCGTTTCCAGTTCCGGAAGAAGAACAGAGACTGTGGAGAATGGATATTTTGATGAATGCGTATGGAGTTCGCGTAGATACAAATCTGATCGCGGGAGCTTTGGCAATTGATTCTCACAGCACGGAGTGCCTGACAGCAGAAGCATTCAGGATTACTGGTCTTTCCAACCCGAATAGCGCAACACAGTTGCAACAGTGGTTGTCCGGAAAGGGTGTGGATATTCCAAACCTACAAAAAGCAACAGTAGAAGAATACTTACAGCGGGAAGATCTTCCGGATGATGCGAGAAAGATTTTGGAAATTCGCCAGCAGTTAGGGAAAACATCTATTAAGAAATATGTTGCCATGGATACCGCAAAGGGAGCGGATGATCGTGTACGCGGGCTGACACAGTTTTACGGAGCGAATCGTACTGGACGATGGGCAGGAAGGCTTGTACAGTTGCAGAATCTTCCGAGGAATTATTTAAAGACCCTGGATTATGCCAGAAACCTTGTAAAAGATAAAAACTATGACGGGATTAAGTTGCTATACGGGAATGTTCCGGATACTCTGTCGCAGCTGATCAGAACAGCATTCATCCCCTCAGGTGGGAATAAATTCGTTGTAGCTGACTTTTCTGCCATTGAGGCACGTGTGATTGCGTGGCTGGCGGGAGAGCAGTGGGTAAATGAAGTATTTGCTACACATGGAAAGATCTATGAAGCAACAGCATCTCAGATGTTCCATGTTCCGATTGAAAAGATTGCAAAAGGAAATCCGGAATACAGCCTGCGGCAGAAAGGAAAAGTTGCCACGCTTGCGTTAGGGTATCAGGGTGGAACAGCAGCCTTAATTGCCATGGGAGCATTGAATATGGGACTGGCGGAAGAGGAACTTCCCGATATTGTACAGAGATGGCGGAGCGCAAATCCGCGGATCAGAGACTTGTGGTATGCAGTGGAGCAGGCGGCCCTTACTACGATGCAGACGGCACAGCCACAGGGTATCTACGGTTTGATTTTCCGGTACGAGGGGGACCTGGTATACGGACAGTCATTTTTGACAGTGCAGCTTCCAAGCGGGAGAAAGCTGTTCTACCCGAAACCATTTCTGCAGGAGAATCAGTTTGGGAAGATGGCAATCCACTATTACACGGTCGGGCAACAGACAAGAAAATGGGAAGTGGCATCCACTTATGGGGGAAAGATGACAGAGAATATCGTACAGGCAATCGCACGTGACTGTCTTGCAGAGACTCTAAAAAGAATTGACAGGATGGGGCTGCAGGTCGTGTTTCATGTACATGATGAGGTGATCATCGATGCCCCTGTATCAATTACGGTGGATGAAATCTGTGATCTGATGGCAGAGCCGATACCTTGGGCACCGGGACTGATCTTAAAAGGTGCTGGATTTGAGAGTGACTATTACATGAAAGACTAGGAGGAGTTGAAGTGGAATATAACAGAAAACTTTTGGTCAGCATGGCCGGATCAAGAAAGGCTACATACTGGCCGAAAAGTGAGATCATGTGGTCGGAATTTGTTGACCGGTTGAAAACTCCGGCCAGAAGTCTGGAAACCTTAGAAAATTATTTGGCATTGTCAAAGAGCCAACAAGCTGAATTGAAAGATGTTGGAGGGTTTGTCGGCGGTACATTTTTCAATGATAGAAGAAAAGGGGCTTACGTGCAGGGGAGAGATCTGCTGACATTGGATATGGACAATATACCGGCAGGGCAGACAGAAGAAATATTGAAGAGAGTATCCGGGCTGGGATGCGCAGCAGTTGTTTATAGTACGCGGAAACATTCCGGATACGCCCCGAGGCTCCGGGTCATTATCCCTGTGGATAGAACGGCTACTCCGGACGAATATGAACCCGCAGCAAGAAAGGCGGCTGCATTGATTGGGATCGAGTTCTGTGACCCGACCACATTTGATGCAAGCCGGCTGATGTACTGGCCAAGCTGTTGTAAGGACGGGGAGTATATTTATCAGGTATGTGATTATCCGTTCTGCAGTCTGGACGGGCTGTTAGGAATGTATAAGAACTGGAAGAATGTAGCCGAATGGCCGCAAGTACCCGGAAGTGAAACCATTGAAAAAAGACGTCTGGCAAAACAGGAAAATCCGACAGAGAAAAAAGGGATCATAGGAGCATTCTGCCGTACGTATTCCATTACACAGGCAATGGAACAGTTTATCCCGGGAATGTACGAACAGACGGATATTCCAAACAGATACACTTATACGGGAGGAACCACAACGGGAGGTGCGATTCTATATGACGGTGATCTGTTCCTCTATTCCCACCATGCTACGGATCCGTGTTCCGGGCAATTGGTGAATGCGTTTGACCTGATCCGTCTGCATATGTATGGCGACCTGGATAAAGAAGCAAAAGAGGGAACCCCATCCGTAAAGCTTCCGTCTTTTCAAGCAATGGCAAAAATGGCACGAGCGGACAAAGAGGTGTCTACTCTTCTTATTAAAGAGAAGTTTGAACGGGCAAAAAAAGTATCTGGTCTGGAAAGTCCGGCACGGGAAGAGGACGGGAATGTAGACTGGGTACTGAATCTTACAAAAGATGGAAATGGGAAAATCGAAAAAACGATTGCAAATGTAACACTGGTACTGGAAAATGATCCGCTCTTAAAAGGGAAGATCGTTATCGACCAATTTGCAAGCTGTGGAATGGTGCTGGGCGCATTGCCGTGGGATCAGAGAGAGGGAAAACGCCGTTGGAAAGATGTTGACTACGCAGGGTATTACCGATATATGGAGACATTTTACGGACTTACGGGAAAAGAAAAGCTGGACAACGGTCTGCTGATCGTGAGCAGCCAGAATCAGATTAACGAGGTGGAGGACTATCTGGAGAGTTTGAAATGGGATGGTAAAAAGCGTGTGGATACGCTGCTGTCGGATTATCTGGGTGCAGAGGACAATACCTATACAAGGGCGGTGATCAGGAAGTCTTTATGTGCCGCAGTAGCAAGAGCTGTAACCGGAGGAGTGAAATATGATTATATGCCGATCTTTACCGGACCGCAGGGAATCGGGAAAAGTACATTCCTTGCAATTTTAGGAAAACAGTGGTTTTCGGATTCTTTGACAAGCTTTGAAGGAAAAGAAGCAGCGGAACTGATACAGGGTACCTGGATCAATGAAGTGGGAGAACTGACAGCAATGACCAAGCAGGAAACCAGTGCGGTCAAACAGTTTTTAAGCAAGACACACGATATCTACAGGGCAGCGTATGGGCGTACAACAGATAAGTATCCCAGGAGATGCGTATTTTTTGGTACCTCAAATGACAGCGAATTCCTAAAAGACGCCACAGGCAACAGAAGATTCTGGCCGGTGGATGTGGGAGAGTATAAGGCAAAGAAATCTGTATGGGTGGATCTTCCGGAAGAAGTGGATCAGATCTGGGCGGAAACGTACATGTATTGGGTACTGGGAGAGTCCTTATTTCTGCCAAAAGAGATTGAAAAACTGGCAGAAGAACAGCAGGAGAAACACAGGGAGTCTTTTGCAAAGGAAGGAGTGATCCGGGAATTTTTAGAACGGAAAATCCCCGTGGGCTGGGATGGTATGAATCTAATGCAAAGGCGGCAGTTCCTGCAAGGGGGTACGCATTTAACAGCGAACGTTGATTTGATGGACAGAGAAAAAGTGTGTGCCGCAGAGATATGGCAGGAGTGCTTTGGTTCCGATATCAAGTACATGGGAAAGAGGGACAGCATGGAAATCAACAACATCCTATCTTGTATAAGCGGTTGGAAAAGAAATAAATCGTCTTTGAGGTACGGGTTTTATGGTACGCAGAGAGGATTCGAAAGGGTGTCAACAAAGCGGTGAAAAGGGTGTCGACAAAGTTCTAAATCGTCAACAAAGTATAAAAAATGAAAAAATTTATGGTTTGTTTACGTGTTGACACTAATGTAGCACGTTCGTTGACATAAAAAATAGCGAAATTACGTTGTTTGTAGATATATGTCAACAGTGTCAACAAACTTTTTATAAAAAATAAAAAAATATAATTAAAGATATATATATATACCATAATACGCCATAAACGGCATACGCGCGTATACATATACGCGTATAGGGCTTGTTGTTGTCAGGAGGTAAGAGAATGTTAGAAAAAGAAATTGAAAAAATCCTAGTACAAGAGGTAAAAAAACTGGGAGGTAGAGCTTATAAGTGGGTAAGCCCAGGGAACACAGGAGTACCGGACCGGATCATCATCTTTCCGGGACAGATGCCGATCTTCACAGAGTTGAAAACGGATTCTGGAAAGGTGTCATCTGTCCAGAGAGTCCAGTTAAAGAGATTATCAGACTTAGGTCAACGGGTACATGTGATATACGGCATCTCCGGAGTCTGCCAGTTCTTTCAAGGTCACGGGTTTGAGGAAACAAGCAGAAAGTTGGTGCAGAGATATGGGCTGTGATGCAAAGAAGTTCATTCCCCACGAATACCAGAAGTACTGTATCGATAAGATACTGGAGATTAAAAAAATCGGGCTTTTTTTGGATATGGGTTTAGGGAAAACAATCACAACATTGACAGCGGTAAAGGAATTAAAATACAACCGGTTTGAAGTACAAAAAATTTTGGTGATCGCACCGAAAAAAGTCGCAGAGGGAACCTGGACGAAGGAAAAGGATAAATGGGAGCATACGCGGATGATGCGGGTATCCCAAATACTTGGAAGCGAAGCAAAAAGGATACGTGCCCTTAATACGCCCGCCGATCTGTACGTCATCAATCGGGAGAATGTGGTGTGGCTGGTGGATTATTATCGCAATGCCTGGCCGTTTGACATGGTAGTGATCGATGAATCCAGCAGTTTTAAAAGCCATAAGGCAAAACGATTCAAAGCATTGGCAAGTGTGGGATCCCGGATTGAAAGGATGGTAGAGCTGACAGGAACTCCTTCTCCAAATGGACTGGAGGATCTTTGGGCGCAGGTCTATCTTTTGGATGAGGGGGAACGTCTGGGCAAGAGATACACTGGATTCCGGGAACGTTATTTTGATCCGGGAGACCGGGGACAGAATGTGATATACAACTATAAGGCGAAACCGGGAACCGAAGAAAGTATCCTACAGAAGATCTCAGATATCTGTATCAGCATGAAGGCAGAGGACTACCTGCAACTTCCGGATATCACATATCATGAGATCCCGGTGGAACTTGACAGCAAGTCAAGGAAGGCCTATACGGAATTAGAGTACAAGATGGTGCTGGAGTTGCCGGAGGATGAAGAAGAAATCAGTGTCACAAGTGCAGCAGCATTGAGTAATAAGCTGTTACAGCTTGGGAACGGGGCAATTTATGATGAAGACCGGAACTATCATGAAATACATAACTGTAAGATCGAAGCATTCCTGGAACTGATCGAGTCCCTTCAGGGGAAACCGGCACTGGTGTTTTATAATTTCCAGCATGATAAGATCAGGATTCTGAAAGCACTGGAAAAATCAAAATTGCGGATCCGTGAGCTTAAGACGACGCAGGACGAGGATGATTGGAATGCAGGAAAGATTGACCTACTGCTTACCCATCCAGCCAGCAGCGCTTACGGATTGAATCTGCAGCAGGGGGGAAATCACGTGATCTGGTTCGGCTTGACGTGGAATTATGAACTGTATACGCAGGCAAATAAAAGACTACACCGACAGGGGCAGACGGAGAAAGTGATCATACATCACCTGGTCTGTACGGAGACCAGAGATGAAGATGTGATGAAAGCGCTTAGTAAAAAGGATGATGTGCAAGGCTGGGTAATGGCCAGTCTGAAGGCAAGGATTAAAGCGATAAAGGAGAACAAGGGTATTGACAGATCAGGCAAAGAACAAGGCGTTAAATAAACATTTCAGCGAGGTGTTATGCCCGGGATGCGGACAGGCCATCAGGGAATCGGATGATATGAGTCGTATCCAGTATGTGAGGACAAAGAGGGCAACGGATGTTTTTTTTCATACTGAATGTTTTAGGAAAATATGGAACAGGAGAGAAAAGAATGGGAAAAGTTGATGATTATACAGCTGGCAGATCACAGGGATTGATTCTAGCAAGGGAGATTGTAAAAAAGGACGGTATCGATGGACTGGAAAAAGAAATCCAGTTCCGGAATATCACAGGAATAAATACAGCATTAACCAGAAAAGAACTAAACATTGCCTGTGAGAAAATCAAAAACATGACACTGGACACAATGATGGTGATCGCAGTTGCAACGCTGCATGATGAGTTCGGCTTTGCCGGGAAACGGTGCAAGAGATTTATCGACCGGATGAACCTGAAAGCAGAGTGTCTGGTGGATGATATGGCAACATGGGACGAATACACAAAGATGATTAAAGATGAGATTGGAATCGAGATGACGATACGGAGGAATGACTAATGCCAAAAGTGAAAGAAACACGCTTGCGAAAAGGCGACACGATCAAATGCGCTGATGCAGAGGATTGCGTGAGGACAATGAATGAGTTGGCGGTCTGCGGGATAGAGACAGATTTTCTCTACGAAAAAGATGGAGAGAGTGGTTTATGGTTGGAAATAACGGGAGGAAAATTAGATGGATGAGAAGAAAGTTAGAGAAGCAATAGGAAGGTTTCAAGTTGGGATTAATGCGGAAAGAGAAATGATAAGGCGCAATAAAGCATTTTTCCAGAAACAAGATAACAGTTATTTGGAAAGTGATATTGAAGTTTATTGCACAGCAATCGAAGCACTAGAAAAGCAGCTACCCCAAAAAGTGGAAGTTAAAGAGTGGAGTCCTGCCAGATGTCCTTCTTGTGGAACTGAATTATCTGAGTCTTTGGGAGATGGATATTATATGCATCCAACATTTTTAAAAAGATGTCCAAATGTAGATTGCAGTCAGTTACTTGATTGGTCGGAATAATATTCAAGTTCCCTGCGAGTGATCGTGGGGAGCGGAAAGGTAATAGAAAATGAAAGCACCTAAAGAAATAGCAAGTAAAGCAGAAAGATATGAGGAGTTAAAAAAAGAAATAGATACACTTTATGAAGAATTGGAAGAATTTGCTAATGCAAATGGCTTTGAGGATTTTTGGATAAATGGATTTGGTGTGTCTCAAGAACCTAATGGCGAAGAGCAGTTCAATGGAGAATATTGCGACCAGTGGATGCGCGGCGAAGATTCCGGCGATGGAATATATTACTATCCGATTGAAGGGAGTACGCAATATTTTTGGATAGCATATGCGTTTTGATTGGAGGTGCGAATATGAAATTTGATTATGAGGAAAAAGTAACTTATTTACACTGTATTGAAGTAGATACAGAAGAAAGAGCTGACAGGAGAGGAAATTGAGGTGATGGAATGAAGAAAATAATGATAACTATATTGCGCAAAAATGGAGAATGCAGAACTTGGACAAATGCAAGTGCGGAAGAACACTTAGCAATGGGTCTTACAGCTTACGCGGAAGGTGTAAAAAGATGTGCGGAATCATGGGAAAAAGAAACGGAAGAAGTGGAAAGAGTGGTGAAAGAAGCGCTGGAAAGCGAGAGATAAAGTATGAACACATTAGAGAAAATCGTGGAAGAAATCGAAAACATGAAAAATGATGCCTACGAAACACTGAAGGAAGAAAAGAAAAGACATGGAGCGAGCAAAACAGCAGAAGAGCTGAAAAGCTATCTTTATGGCTTGACCTGTGCAGTAGATATTGTGGAGAAATATGTGGGTAAGGAGAATGTGGAATGAACGTACTAGAGAAGATCTTGGAAGAGATTGAAGATCATGCGATAGAGTTTGAATCATTCGGAATGTGTGATGATTATGTAAGTGTTGGTTGGGCAAAAGACATTATCCGTTCTCATATGGGCGATGTTCCGAAGTGCAGAGAATGCAGCCGAAGAAAATTTTATATGCAAGGATATGAAGATGGGAAGAAAAATGACGGTTGGATTCCGGTAAGCGAGAAATTGCCGGAAGTCGGAAAAATGGTAAAAGTTACTGTACACTCATCTGAATGGATTGGAGACTATTATTCATACTGGGTCCCAGAAGAAGAAAAGACATACATCCGGAAGAGCGCAATGTGTACGACGGATACATAGATAGAGTGGGTATGTGGAAATTTTGTGATGATGGAGGTTCGGTCTACGCTTGCGACAAAGAATTTGGGACAGATAAGGAAATAGTGTACGATGTCGTGACAGCGTGGATGCCGAAAGAACAGATAGAACCATACAAGGAGAAATAACATGGACATCATAATCACAATCGCATTCCTAGCCCTGTATTACATCCTGGGGCTTGGAACAGTGATTACTTTAAAGGCAGGATTGGAAGAAGATGTGGAGTTGGAGTGTGAGGATTATTTAGCAGCGGCACGCTTCCCGATACTGTTGTTTGTGATTTTTTTAGATTGGATTGTGCGGAAGATAGTGAGGTAAGAAAATATGAAAAAATTTAATTGGAATGAATTTAAAAATAAAGACAATAAGATTGCAGTGCACTGCAAGACAGAAGAGGAAGCGAAAGACTTTTGCGAAAGAATGCATAAGCAAGGAATGAAGTGGTGTTCAGGCGAAAGCTACCTGAAAGAGACAAATTACGAATTCTGCGAAGAAGAAATATGTTATATCAAAGGAGAGTTTTCGCCGTATCAGTACTATAAAAGCAATGGGTATGAAATCTTAGAATGGAGTGATTACATGCAGAAAGAATTTACAAAGGCGGATCTGGAAGACGGGATGGTAGTTGAACAGAGAGATGGGGACATGTATCTTGTATTGGCTGGGATGGTAGTGAGAAAAAGAGGATACAATCGTATAGGCGATTATGATGATGACTTGAAATGCGCAGGTTATACAGGAGGAGACATCGTTAAAGTCTATAGAATTACTCCGGGATCACTCGGATGCGTAGAACATGTGTTTATTAAATGCAACCTCGAACTCATCTGGGAGCGCAAAGAACCAAAGAAAATGACCGTGGAAGAAATGCGAAAGAAGTTGGAAGAGCTGACCGGAGAGGAAATTGAGGTAACGGAATGAAGAAAATAGAAGCATACACTATGGCAACGAGAAAGCCCTGTGAGACAGCTTTAAAGCAAAAGGGGCATAAAGCCTTTGCCTGTGATTTTAAAAGGGCTGACAGAACAAATACGGACACCATAGGATACATAGCAAGCAAGTACAACATCAAAAAGCCAATTCCGGGAGGTGATTGAGGTGGATAAGAATATAATCTATGAGTACATGGATGCGAAAGCACTTGTGAAAGAGACAGAGGAAGATATCAGACGGCACAGAAGAAAGACGTTTGTGCAGGATAAAGTGACAGGCAGCAATCCAGAGTTTCCGTACCAACCACAGAGCTTTAATATCTCTGGATGTATAGAGAACACGGTGAATATAGACGAAGAGGAACGGTTGTTGGAAGAACGAAAGCTGAACGCAAAGCGGATTAAAGTAAAAGCAGAGCGAGTAATCAATAAAGCTCCGGTAAGGATGCAGAGGATTATCCGGTTCAGGGTCATGCAAGGACTGACGTGGGATGAAGTGGCTGCGAAAATGAAGGGAAATTGCACAGGAGATAGTGCAAGAATGGAATTTCAGAGGTGGATGAAAGAAAAATAAAAGTTTGTTCGTTTTGTTCACATTGTTCGTTTTAAATAATATATAGTATAACATGGAGTTAGAAGAAAGACTCCAAAAGCTTTCCAAACAACATTCGGAACGCCGCCGGACTTTTACCCTTTCTTGTCTGGCGGTGTTTTTATGTGGAGTATAGCATCAATGGTAGATGCGCAGGGTCGCGCCCTGTGTCCTTGGTTCGATTCCAAGTGCTCCGCTTTGCGATGTGAGTATACAGGCTGCACAGCTGAGGTCTGTTCTGGGAGTGCACACCGGACTTACATTGCAAATGGTACCAAAACGCAGATATCCGCAGATCTGCAAAACAAACAAAAATAGATTCAGCAATCTATATTTAGTGTCAGTACCCGAGTGCGGATAGGGTAAAGGATGTCAATAAAAGGCATCCTACGGGTGTATAGCTCAGTTGGTTAGAGCGGCAGCCTTATAAGCTGTGTGTCACGGGTTCGATTCCCGTTGCCCGGATTGTGGGATACTGCAAGGTTCCTCCTTTTTCTTATAAATTTTGATTGTGTTTTTGGTTATTTTGGTTTTTGTTGGCGTTATTAATTCTTTCAGCAGTAGTCCTAAATATTAAAAAAGTATAAATTAGCACTAAAGTGTTGTGGCTGCTAATTATGTGTGTTATATTCAGTATATAATTAAGAGTTGGGGGACAGAGTTATGGAGCTTTTATGGGATATGTTGATAGGGCTGCTAACAGGAATCGTTAGCGGTGTGATTAGCGGTATATTAGTGACTAAATATTACCGGAAGAAAGACATTAAAAAAGAGAAAACGAGATATTTCTTGACTGAAAAAAATCGCTTGAGGAATATTTGCGAAGTTTTGGAAAAGATGAAAGAAAATGAAGATGCGTCTCAAGAAGAACAATGTAATTATTTTCGAGAGTTGAAAGATGTGAAGCGCAGAACAGTGAAGATGGACAGTGAATTTGAGTTGTCAAATGAAGAGTTGAAAAATAGAAAAGATATAAGTATATTGGATAATAACTTGGGTGAAGTAATCAATGAATTTGATCAAAGCGTTCACATAATGAAAATGGCTGATAAAATGCAAGGTGAAGTAATTAAAGAAGAAGCAAAAAAGAAAGCACATGGTATACATAAGCTGTATGAAAAAGCAGGATGTTTTCTTCCGATAGTGGAAGATATTATATCAAATATGAATGTTTAAGAGGCACTTCGGTGTCTCTTTTTTGTACTATAAATTAACAGATTGGAAGGTGGTGAAGTGGCAGGTTATGATAACATAAAAGATCGTGGATTTAATAAACGAACAACGGAGGAACTACGAATAATTACTTCTAAAGGTGGTAAAGCAAGCGGAGAAGCAAGACGGAGAAAGGCTGATTTCCGAAAGACATTGAACATGCTGCTTACCGCCGAAATAGATAGTCCTGAATGGAAGCCGGTTCTGGAGTCACTCGGTGTTGAGTGCACTCTGGAATCGGCTCTTTTGATGGCACAGATCAAAGAAGCGCTGAGTGGAAATACACAGGCAGCTACATTCGTAGCGAAGTATGCAGGGCAATCGCCGGAACCGGATGAGAACAGACGAAACCGGGAGGCGGATACAGAATTGAAATTGGCAAATGCAGATAAACTGAACAGAGATTGCGGTAGTGAGGATGAAATGGAAGGAGTGGAGATTATCAATGACGCAGACCAAAAAACAAGTTAGAATATCAGATTTGATCATTCCAAAATATCTGCCGTTATTCAACGATAAGCAGCATAAACATATCATCCTGACTTCTGGCCGTGCCGGCACGAAATCCAGTTATGCAGGTGTTAGAGGTATTTTCCAGTTGGTGGATGATGCAAATGGTTCAGCAGTAGTCCTGAGAAAACATCACAATAAACTGCGGAAAACAGTGTATAAAGAAATGCTCCGGGGCATTAACCGGCTAGAAATTCCCAAGTCATATTTCAAGATCGGAAAATCCCCGATGGAGATTACATATAAAAAGCACAATACAACGATGTATTTCTCCGGTTCTGATGGAATTGACGATACAAAAGGTATCATCGATGAGGACAAGCCGATAAAGCTTGTAGTGCTGGATGAGCTGACAGAGTTCTTTGATGACGGGGAAGGGGAAGATGAACTGGCGAATATAGAAGCAACGTTCGTCCGTGGAAACAAAGCTGGTTTCCAGATGATCTATCTTTACAATCCGCCGAAGAATCCGAATGCTCCGATCAACCTCTGGTGTAAGAAGATGGAAGAGCGGGAGGACTGCATCCATATTCACACAAGCTATAAAGATGTTCCGGTTGATTGGTTAGGACAGGATCTGATTGATTCTGCAGAAGCTATGATGCGAGCGGATATCAAGATGTACCGGTGGACATGGTTAGGAGAGCCTACGGGAGTTGATGATCTGATCTACTATATGTTTTCAGCAGAGAAGCATATTTATCAGCCGGAAGATTACATTGAGGAAGAGAAACGAAGCATTGGGGAGATTGGAATCGGAGTGGACTACGGTCAACAGAATGCAACAGTCTATGAAGCTTTCGGCATTGACTATCAAAATCAAGTCCTGCGTGGAATCGATGAGTACTACTATTCCGGGCGAGAAAGTGGAACACAGAAATCTCCTTCGGAGTATGCACAGGATATGAAAACATTCTGCGACAAGATAGAAAAGGAGTATGACCGTGTAGTCAGCTACATATTCGTGGATCCATCGGCAGCAGGTCTGATTGAGGAAATACGGAGAGTCATCCCCCATATACCGGTTATACCGGCGCAGAATGATGTCAAGTTGGGGATCAGCCGTGTGCAGAAGTTGTTGTCTTTCGGAAGAATGATCGTCAGCGAGAAACAGAAGATGCTGATAAAGGAGTTTGGACTTTATCAGTACAATACAGATGGAATTAAAAAAGGTGTTGAGATTCCAGTAAAAGAGAACGATCATGCGCTTGATGGAACACGCTATTTATGCGTCGGAATGTGGAACCAGATTAAATTTATGTTGCCAATATCAGAAAGAGGTGAGGAACGTTGATACAGTATGAAACTATAAAACAGGCAATGGGAGTGGATGTTGCGGTATCCCAGAGAATGGCACAGGCAATCTATCGTTGGTCGAAGATGTATATCAACGAATCCTCCTGGTTGAATGATGATGTAAAGGGACTAAACCTCCCGGCAGCAATCTGCTCCGAAATAGCAAGACTGGTGACAATGGAATCCAGCATCAATATTACGGGCGGAAGCAAAGCTGAAATGATTAAAGAGGGGATACAGCCATTTCTAAATGAGATTTCAAACTACACAGAATTTGCCTGCAGTACAGGCGGTGTGGTCTTTAAACCGTATTTATCCCAGAAAGGGATTGAAATAGATGTGGTGAGAGCCGGTGACTTCTATCCGGTAGAATTTAACAGCGCAGGAGAGATTACAGCGGCTATCTTCCCAGAGTTTAAGCGTGTTGGAAAGAATCTTTATACAAGGCTTGAATATCATGCATTGTATGGAAGCAGGTATAGCATTGTAAACAAAGCGTTTATCAGCAAGAAAGCAATGGTAAAAACGGATGATATCGTAAATCTCGGACAGGAGATCAATCTGGAAGAAGTACCGGAATGGTCAGATATTGCCCCTTATGTCGAGTTTCAGAATGCGGACAGGATGCTGTTTTCTTACTTCAAAATTCCATTGGCAAACAATACAGACATCCATTCTCCTCTTGGTGTATCGATCTATGCAAGAGCCGTGAATCAGATCAGGGATGCTGATGAGCAGTATGGAGCAGTGTTGTGGGAATACAAATCAAAGGAAACTGCGATTCAGGCAGCAGACGAATTCTTTCGGAAGAATCGACAGGGAGAAGTTATCCTGCCAAAAGGAAAAGAGCGTCTTTACCGGGCAATGGGGCCGAATGTGATGAGTAGGGATGGAAATCCTTTTTTTAATGCGTATTCGCCGGAGATCCGGGATGAGAGCTTTTTCAACGGGTACAACAGGATTATACAGAAAGTAGAGTTTAACTGTGGTCTTGCTTATGGAACTCTTTCAGATCCACAGGTAGTGGATAAGACAGCAGAAGAAATTAAGGCCAGTAAGCAACGCTCTTACGCGACGGTAAAATCTATTCAGAATAGCCTTGGGAACGCACTTGAGAATCTTGTATCAGCAGTGGAAGTGTGGATGTCACTGGGAGGCATTGCCACAGAGGGAAAGGTGGAGGTATCCTGCAGTTGGGATGACTCCCTTGTAACAGACAAGAAATATGAGACGGAACAGCTTCGGGCTGATTTTAGTATGGGAGTTGTTGGTCCTGTAGAGTACCGGATGAAGCGTTTCGGTGAAACGGAAGAGCAGGCGATCAAGATGCTGAAACAGGCATCACAATTTAGCCAGGAAGATACAATGGAATAGGGTGTGAGGATATGCAGCCAAAGGAAATGGAGCACCTGCCACTGCAGCTTGAAAAGATGTTTCTTGAATTACAGAACCGCATTATGAGAGATGTAGTCAGGAGGATTAAAAAGACAGGTGGAATTACATCTACAGCGGACTATCAGTTGAACAGAATACAGATCATTGGAAATTCTACGGAGTTCATTGAATCGGAAATCAAACGTCTTTCAGGGCTTACTGATCCGGAGCTATGGGAGATTTATGATACTGTAATCGAAAAGGATTACAGTAGGGCGAAAGAAATTTACGAACAGGTAAATGCCAATTTTACACCTTATGAAGATAATGAGCAGATGCAGACATGGGCGAAAGCAATTCTAAGCCAGACAAAACATGAAATCCAGAATATCACACGATCGATGGGATTTGCTTTGGATTACGGAGGAAAGAAAGTATTCACTCCATTTTCGGAGTATTATCAGAAGTATCTTGATCGTGCATGTATGGATATTGTAACCGGAGCATTCGACTACAATACCGTTCTCAGGCGTGTAGTAAAGGAAATGACAGCTAGTGGAATACGGACAGTAAATTATGCGTCAGGATATGGAAATCGGGCCCCTGTGGCGGTTAGACGAGCTGTCATGACGGGGGTGCATCAACTTGCTGCACAGATTAATGAGCAGGTGGCAAAGGATTTGGGAACAGATACCTACGAAGTAACGTGGCATGCCGGGCATAGACCTTCTCACTGGTGGGGAGGGAATGTGTACACAAAGCAGCAGTTAATCTCGATCTGTCGTTTGGGAGAGGTAGATGGTCTGTGCGGAGCTAACTGTAAGCATAGTTACTTCGCGTTCGTAGACGGTGTGTCTGTCAGAACGTACACACCGGAACAATTGAGGGAAATGGAAGCAAATGAACAGGTCGCAAGGTCTTATCAGGGAAAATCATATAACGCCTATGAAGCTCAGCAGCGGCAGAGAGCACTTGAAACCAGAATGAGAAAGCAGAGAAGTGACATTGATCTTCTAAAAAAAGGAAAAGCCAGACAGTTGGACATACAGGCAGCCCAAGCAAAGTATCTGAACACACTCCGGGAATACCAGGGGTTTTCTAAAAAGATGGAGCTTCCAGAGCAGATGCAGAGAGTGTATATGGATGGGCTTGGAAGAGTGTTGCTGGGAAGAATATTTGAGTCAAGAATTTCTAATATAAAAAAGAAGACAGCAGAAAAAATATTCGATGTAGAGATTACAAAAGAAATGGATACAGTACTCGCAGCTAACTTATACAAAAATCTTAATAAGTCAAATGTTGGAAAGACAGTTCTTGATTTTATTAAAACGAATCATATTTCCGTTAACGTATATTATAGCAGAAATACAATTTCAGAAACGGGACTGGAAGGACTGTATGGATCATGTATTGGAAATCATATCTATATCAATGGGGTGGAAACACAAAGCATACGGAAGACGGCGGAAACGATTATCCATGAAGCAACGCATATCCGATTGGATATAGGTGGAGATCAACACGCAGAAGCTGTTTGTGACTATTTTGCTGAATTACATACGAAAGGTAAATTGACGGGACAAGACATTAGGAATATAATAAAATCAGTAAAAGGAAGATATTCAGATCGTGAATGGAGGCTAAAGTAATGACACCAAAAGAAATTGGAATGATGATAAAGGCGTTACGGGATGGAAAAGAAGTAATTTGTCCGGAATGTAAAACAGGTAAAATCATTACACCTTATAATCCAAAAACAAGTACATATTTCAATTGTACAACCTGTAATTTTAAGATTCATATGGAACCGGCGGAAAAGAGATGATACCATTCATTCTTAATTGAGTGAGTGGTATTTTTATGCCAATTTCAAAAAATAAAAACAATAAATTTAGCATCTATCCAGTGTGGTAGGTGCTATTTTTATACGCTGCCCTCAATTTTGGGGACAGTATTTGTCCGATCAACCCTCAAGACATTTAAACTGCGGGAAAATATCCCCTGTGGCATGGGAGAATAACTGCCACGGCCAGCGGAGACACCGCGATAATAAACAGTGGTCAAAGAAAGGAATAAAGATGCAGTTAAGAGACGTATTAGGAGAAGAGCTTTTCGGACAGGTAGATGCAAAGATTCAGGAGCATAACAACGGAATCGAGGATAAGCTGAAGCATGTCAGATTCGTTGATTTATCAGATGGCGGCTATATCAGCAAGGAAAAGTACCAGAGCCTTGAGACGAGAGCCAATGGACTGGAGACGCAGCTCGGCGAAGCAAACACTACGATTAAGTCTTACAAGGACATGGATATTGACGGAATCAAGCAGTCTGCTGCTGACTGGGAGAAAAAGTACAACGAAGACACAAAAGCACTAAATGATCAGATTGAATCAGACCGAAAGATGTTTGCAGCAGAGAGGTTTTTGGACACGCAGAAGATTAAATCTCCTTTATCCAGAAAGACAATCTTACATGAGTTTCTGGAACAGAAGATGGAGTTTAAAGACGGTGCTTTTGTTGGTGCAGATGAGTACATGAAAGGCGTCAAAGAGAAATATCCGGATGAGTTCGAACAGGAAGAACCGGACGGTGGAAAAAAGACATGGGTAAGAGGTACTCATGGAACCTACAGACCGGAGACAAAATCCGAAGAAGAGGCTTATCTCACAAGGAAATACGGAAACAACAAATACGCGAAATAGAAAAGGAGAATAAAAGAGTATGGAATATGGTGGATATAACGTAAGCGAAAAATACAGTTCAATCGTTGCACCAAATTTTTATTTTGATGCAATTTTTCAGCCGGGGATGACATTTAATGATCAGTATCAGGGTGATGCTGAAGGAGCGGGAGCAGTAAAAGTGTTCCGTTTAGCTGCCAAGGCGGCAAAAGACCCAAAACAGCCGGCATCCGACTTCGAACACGGAAAAGCAGACAATGATCTGATTCCAGTGTTAATGAATAACCTGCAGCAGGAATCAACGAAGATTTATAACGTACAGGCAAGCGCTGTGCCGTTTGACATGGCTGATGCGCATCTTTCCCAGTCTACACAGGTTTGCAAAGAGGGATGGCAGCAGTCCGGTCTTGCATGTCTTGCACATGAAGGAACGGCAATGGAAGATACAGAAGCAATTACCGCTTCCAATATCATCAATAAGGTGATTGCAGGAAGAAAAACAATCCGTAAGCAGAAAGCGTCTGCGAATGTGGTTATGGCATCTGTTGAGACCTACAGTACGATGCTGGAAGTTGCAGGAGATAAATTCATTCCTGTTAAGAATGATGAGATCATCCGCACCGGACAGATGGGATATTACCTTGGAATGTTGTGGGTAGAGTGTAATATGCTCGACTTGACAGCAGCTGCAAAATACTACGATTATGCAGGAAGTCTACAGACAGAAGATCTGTCAAAAGTAGAGTATATCATGTATGACTGGAGAGGACTGCATATCATTGACCTGTTATCTATGGCAAGACTGAAAGACTCTGAGAACTTCAACGGAACTCTTGCACAGGTGGAAATCTGTACCGGATACCGTCTCGGAGACAAGAACTACGCAGTTGTAAAAAAAAAGGCCTAGATGACGATTTGGCACAAGTAGGAACTGCGAAAGTCGGAAAGGCAAAAGTAGGTAAAACAAAATAGCGAGGTGATAGTATGGCGTACACAAAGAAAGACTGGGAAGACGGAGAAGTAATTACAGAAGCAGCAATGGACAACATTGAGAACGGCGTATCTGCAAATGATACAAAAAATATACAGCAGGACGGAAAAATCAGCGAGATCGAGGGAAAACTCGTTAATGCAGTTGCCGGATCTAAAGATGGTTTGATGTCTAAAGAGGACAAAACGAAATTAGATGGCATTGCAGCACAGGCAAATAAATACACTCTTCCAGCGGCGAACAAAACAACGCTGGGCGGTGTGAAACAGATGGCTTTGATTGCAGATTTGTCCACAGAAACAACAACTGACCTGAAAAATAAAATCAATGAGATTCTTGCGGAGATGAAAAAACAGGGTATCATGGCGAATTCGTAAGGAGGAATAGGCGTTGATACGTGTAGATTTTCAGTTTTACGTAGAAGAATACAATGGAATTATAATCGAGGACGAACGGTCATTGAAACAGCCGATCTTGAAAGCTAACACCTATCTGAATCAAGTGATGCATTTACAGCCGAGTGAGAACGATATGGAGTTAGTGAAGCTTTGCCTGTGTGAACTTGCTGACATGATCTATCAGGATGATATGAACCGAATGGAACATGGAGGAAGGGAAGTGCAGTCGGAAAACACAGATGGATATTCCGTGAATTACGCGACAGAAGCGGAAGCGGGAAAGATTGCAGTAGACGCTCTGCAAACAAAGATCTACGCGGTCATTCGCCGATATCTGGCTCATACCGGCTTATTATACCTGGGGGTGAATACAAATGCTTACGAATGCTAAGATTACGATATTCAATCAATGGCCAGATCGGGAGAGTAGGAAGATGGTGTTTATTCCTCATGCCATCCCTAAGGTCTGGTTTCATACAAACCAGAAAAGTACCGTAGGGGAAAATGGATTAAGAAGCGCAGATGAATACCAGATCCGGATTCCATATTCAGAATGTGCTGACTGGATTTCACCGGATGAGTTCAACCGGTTAACAGCAGTGTATGGAAAATGGACTGTGCGAAATGGTGATTTCTTTATTCTGGGAGAATGGGATGGAGGAAATGTCACCGGAATAGAAGATATCAGGAAAAGGTTCTCTGGAACGATTGGGAAAGTACTCAGTCACTCCGAGAACTTTTTTGGTTCTTCTAAGCATATCAGGATAGGTGGTGGTTCTTAATGGCGAAGATCAGGCTGGATATAGATCCTGTGGATAAAATTCTACTGAAGAGAAATCTAAATAAGAATGGAGCAGGGCAGAAGTTCTTTACCCATGAGGTAAGACGGCTGTCTACACCGTATGTGCCGAGATTAAGTGGTAACCTGTCAATGGGCAGTGTGACGGAAACAGCATCCGCTATTATCTATGACACTCCTTATGCAAGGCGGCAGTACTACGAGAATAAAGGAAAGAACAGATCCGTACATGCTCGTGCCGGTAGCCACTGGACAGAGCGTATGTGGGCGGATCGCGGGAAAGAAATTGTACAGTCTGTTGCGAAATATTGTGGAGGTAAGGCGAAATGAGCATAACAAACCAAGTGGCGGAGTTTATTGCCGGGTGCCCGTTTCTGCAGGAGTTTCAGGAAATGTTTCCGGTTGTGAATGTGGATATGTTGAATGAAGATGTGACCGCATACAGTATCGAAAGCACACCTGCAGAACCGATATTGAAACGGTATGCGAACGGTGATACGGTTCGGCAGTATGTGTTTTCTTTATGCTCAAGAGTGCTTTACGGAGACGAAGAGAACAGAGACACATCGGAATTCTATGAAAAATTTGCAGACTGGCTGGATGAGTGTACAAAAGCAGGTGCTCTTCCGAATCTGACGGGGAAACTGCAAAGCAAATCTATTCGGGCAACAACAGACGGATATCTGTACGATGCACAGGAAACAAAGTGCCAGTACAGGATACAATGTCAATTTATTTATTATAAACGGAGGTAACAAAGGTATGAAAATGAATATTCAGTTTTTTGCAGCAGCAGGCGAGACTGGTGTTGTAGGTAGATGGCAGCATCCGGGATATCTGGATGTTTCAAAAGATCTGAGTGAAACTTATGAGCTTCTTGGATTTGGAGTGACTCAGTTGGACGATTCTCCATCTGCACAGACATCTTCCAAAAGATATGTTAATCAGAAATCAGCAACGCAGAGAATCGGCTCTTATGAATGGACGGCACCATTGGAGTTCGACCTGATCCGCTCCGAAAAAGCGATCGAATTTATTGCGGATATCGGAGAAAATGAAAAGACCGGGTCAGATGCAGAAACTTATTATGTGAAGGTGTTCATGGAAAAGCCTGTGGAAGAACAGGAGAATAAGTTTTATGCAAAGAGAAGAAAAGTAGCCATCGAGGTGTCAGATTTCTCGGACAACGATGGTGAGATTCAGGGCTCTGGAAATTTACTTGGTGTATCTGACTGGGAAGATGGACAGTTTGATACATCTACAAAGAATTTTACACCGGCGGGGGAATAGTATCCCTCGCTGATAATGCCTTAGTTGGTGAGGAAGTAGAAAATAAGGCAAGGACCAGAAAAGGAAGGAGTACAAAAAGATGATTATCAATGGAGTAGAATTGGAATTCAACCTGTATGATCTGGAGAATCCAGAGTTGAAAGAACGATATAGAGCTGAGATAGAGAAGATGAAGCATGTTGCAGAAGAGCTGCCAGAAGGAACAGAACTGGAGCAGAATAGATTTCTGTGCGGCAGAGTGAAGCAGATGTTTGATTCTGTATTCGGAGAGGGTACAGGTAATCGTGTGTGTGGAAAAGGAAATGATTTGCTTGCTTGTATGACAGTTTATGAGCAGTTGGTCACAGAGCAGATCAGACAGGACAATCAGTACAATGAGATTATGGGGAGATTGGAAATGCTATCAAAGGGAAATGCTCTTGTAGAAAAATGATGAATCTCTTAATAGAAAAATTTCCAGAGTTTTTGATCGTGAATGGTGTGGAGTGTCCTGTAAAATGGGATTTCCGCACTGTTTTAAAATGCAATGAAATCATAGAAAGCGTAGAAGAATTGACGGGAGATTCCTTACTGAAAGTGTTGCTGCTGTTCTACAGAGATTGTGATTATTTCACAGAAGAACACGTGGATCAGATGTTTTGGTTCTTTTCCTGTGGCAAGGAGCAGTCAAAGAAGAAATTCCCGCGGAAGATTGCAGGGGTCAATGATAAGCAACCGTTTGACTTTCAAGAGGATGCGGGACTGATCTATGCCGGTTTCATCCAGCAGTACGGGATTGACTTGCAGACAGAAGAGATGCACTGGTGGAAGTTTATGCTGCTTCTGGAAAATCTGGGAGAAGATACCAGGCTGTCAAAGGTCATTGAGTACCGGACAATGGATGTGTCGAATAAGAATCTCTCAAAAGAGGAAAGGGAGTTTTACCGGGCAATGCAGAAGTATTACGGTCTGGAGCAGGCGCCGGCTATGGATGATCGGACAAGACAGATTGAAGATGCGCTTCTCAATGGCGGCGATGTGAGTGAATTGCTTCGTCTGAAAAACGAACGAACGTAGAGAACGTGTGTAAAGGTGTGGCGAAATGCTGCACCTTATTTTAATACTTAAAAAACAGATAGTGTCAAATTGACACTGACGAGATTCAGCGAAAGGATTGAAAATATGTTAGTAGAAGTAAAAAGAGTGAATAAAATGGAAATGACAGTTGTATCAAGTTTGGATGTATCAGATACATTTGACAAGAATCATCGAGATGTAATGGAGTCTATAAGGAATATAGAGTCTACTATAAGTACAGCGGAATTTTCCGCTCTATTTTATTTGGATTCTTACAAGGCATCCAATGGAAAAATGAATCCAATGTATCTTATGACAAGAGACGGCTTTACTCTTTTAGCAATGGGTTACACGGGGGCGAAAGCTATGAAGTTCAAACTTGCCTACATCAAGCAATTCAATGCTATGGAAAAAATCCTACAAGGCAAACTTGTTGAACGAGAAAAAGGAATTGCTGTCAGGCAATCACTTACAAAAGCACTGCAACAGTCCACAGAGAATGAGCGGATGCACGGACATGCTTACTCTACTTACACCAACTGTATTTATAAAGTATTGTTCGGTGTAAATGCAAAGCAACTTCGTGAGAATCTTGGAATTGGAAAGAAGGACAATTTGAGAGACTATCTTTCGGTAGAAGATTTAAAAGCAATTCAGTCAATGGAATGTTTGGTAAGTGGACTTGTAGATTGTGGATGGGGATATGATCAGATCAAGGAGTTTATACAGAAAAATAATACAATGCAGATTGCAGCATAATTATTTCCTGAATTGAGCGAGGGTTCAAATTGAGCACCCGTTAAAAAGGTGGTCTCAGGCTGTGACCACCTGTAATTGTAGTGGGCATGTCCATTATTGGACTCTCCTGTTTTGCGTACAAATGTGCGAAGAAAATAGAACTTGTCTATTTGGGATTCGGATCGTCTTTTATGACGAACCGTATATTTGTACCGACGAAATTCGTCATCACATGACGGAGCAAGAATGCGCTTTCCACAGTTGTGTGGAAAGAATTAGCCGAGCTCAAAATTGAGCCGAGCGATTTCTCGCTCCATTCCATCCTTGCGATTATACAGTCCTCACTGTATAATGTGTATGTGGTAAAGCGTATAGGGTAGGAGGAAGGTTATGAAGAGAGTACTAAGTGTCTTGCTGGCAGTAGTTCTTTGTGTGGGGATGCTGACAGGATGCGGAAACACAAATTCAGGATCTAAGGAGAAAGAAGAGCAGTATGCTGACGAAGACTTTATGAAGGATGTAGCAAAAGCTCTTGAAACAAGATGGAAAATGAATGAGTCTGATGAAGATAAAGTTTATACAGATGGATCAGACGAGCAGAAAGAACTATTTTCTAAATGGACACAGGCGGAACTTAATATTTTGAGCGAATATGAGGATAAGAAATTCGAAGACAGTAAGTTAAAGGAACTTGCTATACAATATATAAATGCTTTAAAAGATCAAGAAGAAGCTATGAAGTATGTTACAGTAGATTATTTGAAATTTTCAGAGATATGGCAAAGTTCTTATGATTTGAGAACTCAGATAATCGCACAATTGAAAGAAGATTATGGATTGAGTGTATCTGAAAAATACCAATCCATACTGGACGATCTTGTTACAAATGCACAGCTTGTTACAGAAGAACAGACCACAAAAGAAACCGTAGAGACATTTGCAAAAGGAATTCAGTTTGCACTGGAAAAAGATGAGTATGGATTAAAGACATATTCGACTGTGGTGGAAAATACCACTGGGCTCGGTTTTAGTTCATTATCATTGACAATTAACTTACTTGACGCAGAAGGCGTAATAGTTGAAACAACATACGCGAATGTTGATAATTTTGCATCAGGCGCAAAAGCAAGGCTTGAATTTATGACTGATAAAGAATTTGCATCAACAGATATCAGTGTACAGTATTACAACCTTCAGAAATAGAGAAAATGAATGAGGAAAACATAGGTTACATGTATGCTTTTGTTTCAGGACGGACAGGAAGAGCCTATTAGATCAGAGTTCATAATTAAATACAGTAATCAGAGCATCTATCAGAAATGGTGGGTGCTCTTTTTATACAAATTTTTAACATGAGGTGGTGAGTAAATGGCAGATGGAAAAGTTGTAATTGAAACAGATCTGGATTCTTCCGGGATAGAAAAAGGACTTTCCAAACTTGGGAGTATAGCAGCAAAAGGGATGAAAGCGGCAACGGTAGCGATCACGGGAACGGCAGCAGCACTTGGTGGAGTCGCAGCAGCGGCAATCAAGGTGGGTTCTGATTTTGAATCTCAGATGTCTAGAGTTAAGGCTATCTCCGGAGCAACAGGAGAAGAATTCGAGCAATTAAAGGCACAGGCAATGCAGTTAGGTGCTGATACCTCATTTTCTGCTAGTCAGGCAGCAGAGGGAATGGAGAATCTGGCAGCAGCTGGTTTTACCACATCCGAGATCATGAATGCAATGCCGGGACTTTTAAATCTGGCAGCGGCATCCGGTGAAGATCTGGCGAGCAGTTCGGATATTGCAGCATCAACGTTAAGAGGATTTGGACTGGCGGCATCCGATGCAGCACACGTTGCGGATGTTCTGGCGGCGAATGCAAACCGTGCGAATTCCTCTGTAGCAGATACCGGAGAGGCAATGAAGTATATAGCTCCTCTTGCAAGGGCAGCAGGACTTAGTTTGGAAGAGACAGCAGCGGCAATCGGAATCATGGCGAATGCCGGAGTGAATGGCAGTCAGGCTGGTATTTCTTTAAGAGGAGCGTTATCACGGCTTTCAAAGCCAACGAAAGACATGTCTGAGGCTATGGATGAACTTGGAATTTCCTTCTACGATTCCAACGGGAAAATGAAATCCCTGACGGAACAGGTTGGAATGCTCAGACAGGCAACAGAGGGAATGACGGATGAGCAGAAAAATAATTATCTGGTCACCCTGTATGGACAAGAAGCATTGTCCGGTATGCTGGCATTGATCAATGAGGGAGAAGGTTCTCTAGGAGAATTGACAGAGGCATACAGGAGTTGTGATGGTGAAGCACAAAAGGCTGCAGAGACGATGCAGGACAATCTATCTGGTGCGTTGGAGCAGCTTAGTGGATCAGCAGAAACATTGGGGCTGGCGTTTTACAACAGCGTAGCAGACAATCTGAAAAATGCAGCAAATACAGCAACAGAAAGCATCAATAATATTACAGATTCTTTCAACAACGGTGGTCTGAATGAAGCAATACAGACAGCAGGTGATGAATTTGCAAATCTTGCAGTAGAAGCAGCATCCCATGCCCCAGAAATGGTAGACACAGCAGTTGATTTTATAGAAGCATTTGCTTCTGGAATTGCTTCGAACAAAGGAAGAATTCTCGGTGCGGCCGGAGAGATGGCGGAGTCTATGGCATCCGGTTTGGCAGAGCTGTTACCATCCAAACTGCAAGAGCCGGTTGAGGATGCGATTGATGCAGTGGCAGAGTCATTGAGTGACGGTGGCTTGAGAGAAGCTGGAGAAACAGCGGTTGATACTTTAAGCAATGTAGTAGATGCTGTTGGAAATCTGGCTGATAAAGCGCTCCCGCCACTGACAAAGGCGCTGGACTTTACAGGAGAGAATCTGGACTTGATCGCAGCATCAGCAACGGCGGTTTTTACTGCATTTAAGGGGTACAAAGTTGTCAATGAAACAACATCTATATTGAAAAAAGGTGTGAAAACATGGAAGACCGCTTCTGTAGCAGTGGATGCTTACTATGCTGCACAGCTTCTGGCTATGGAAAGTGGTGTTGCAACAAACGCTACACTTACAGCCGGGCAAGCAGTTGTTGGCATGTTTACAGGAAAGGTGAATTTAGCCACAAAAGCACAAACTCTTTGGAACGTTGCTATGAAAGCGAATCCGATTGGTCTTGTGATTTCTGCGGTAGCAGCTCTGGCAGCAGGTCTTAGTGTTTATGCTTTGACGCAGAAAGAAGCGGAGTCTGCTACAGATAAAGCCAATAAAAAACTGGCAGAGCAGGCAGAAGCAATCAGAGAAACTCAGGCTGCAAGACAAGATGAAGTTGCCGGAATTCAGACGCAGTTTGGTTATTATCAGCAACTATGGGATGAGTTACAGGGAATTGTTGACCAAAATGGGAAGATAAAGGAAGGATATGAGGAACGTGCAGCCTTTATTACATCCACATTATCCGAAGCACTTGGCGTAGAGATTGAAACGACAGATGGAGTAATACAGAAGTATGGTGAGTTAACGCAATCCATAGATCAAGTTATTCAAAAGAAAAAAGCAGAGGCAATATTGTCCGCTTATGAGGATGATTATACTACAGCGATAAAGAATCAGACACAAGCAGCAAAAGAAGTTTCTCGCACATTTGACGATTATTCTGAGGCACTAAGAGCATCCGAAGAAGCAACAAGAAAGTTGGAAGATGCCACTGCGTCAATGACTACAGAACAGGCAGCAGGTTCTTTTGAAATCATGCGTCTTCAACAAGCACAGATGGAAGCTGATGCAGAATTACTTGAAGCGGAAAAGGCATTTGATAATGCGAAAACTGCTTCCAATGAGTATTTGACTACGATATCAAATTACGAAGCCGCAATGGGGGCAGTTGAATCCGGAAGTGAAAATGCCGCTCTTTCTGTTTTGGCATTGGCAAATGATATGAAACGCGCTGGGGAAGCGAGCGAAGAAGCTTTAAAAGAACAAGCTGAAAGTTTTCTGCAAAGTTATGACGATATGCGTGCAGCAGCGGCGGAAAAAGGTTCTGGAGTAACGAATGAAATGGTGACTCAAGCTCGTATCATGTGGCTCATGGCTCAAATTGAATACGAAAAGGGATCTACTAATAATATCGCTTCGATTGAAGCTTATCAAAATGAAATCAATCAATTACTCGGAAATTCAGGAAATCCAGAAGCAGCAGCCCAAGAAGCGAAAGAAACCACAGAAGCTGCAACGAACGCTTTACAAGAGGGAAAAGAACCAGTGAAGCAAGCAGCGAAAGACGCTATCGAGGGTGGCGTCAGTGAGGGAGCGGCAGAGGCAGATACTTCTACGGTTCCTGCTCAAAAAGGAAAAGAGGCGGCGGATAGTACTGCGAATTCTGTAAACAGTGGAAAAACTGCGATCAATGAAGCAGCAAAAAGCGCTGTGAATGAGATCAATACAGGTGCAAGTACTACAGATACGACAACGGTTCCTTCCAGCAAAGGAAGTGAGGCAACACAGTCTCTAATTGATGCGTTGCATGCGAATTCCAATGCCGTATTGATGGCAGCAGCTTCCTTAGGCGGTCAGATTCCACAAGGACTGAATGGCATGGATATGTTGTCAGCTACGGCAGGATTTGGAAACAACGTAGGTTTTGGACTGTCATCCTCTTTGAGCGGTCAAGCCCCAGTTGTGCAGGCGGCTGCATCAGGATTGGAAAATGCGGCTTTATCAGGACTTTCATCTGCAAATGTTTCGGGACAAGCGCAGGCAATGGGAAGTCAGATTGCAAACGCGCTTGCAAATGGAATTGTTGGTGGTTCTGGATCAGTAAATGCGGCGGCATCTACATTAGGCGGCAATGCAGCGGTGGCATTGTCAAATGTCAAGCTTTCCGAAAAAGGAAAACAGGAAGGAAAGAAACTTGGTGATGGTTTAAAGAGTGGGATTGATTCCGGAAAGAAAAACGCGGAGTCATCCAGTAAAAGCCTGGGAGACGGAGCGGTATCTGGTTTAAAGGGCGTTGGAATGAAAAGCGAGGCATACGATCAGGGATTGAATTTTTCCTATGGTCTTGCCAATGGTATTTCGGCTGGAAGCTCCGCGGCTATTTCCGCAGCTATCGCAGTTGCTTCTTCTGCACTGGCAGCAGCAAAAAGGGAACTTGATGAGCGTTCCCCATCCAAAAAGACAAGGAAATTTGGTCAATTCTTCAGTAAAGGTCTGGCATTGGGTATTAAGGATGAAGAAAAGTCAGTTGTAAAATCTTCCCGGAATATTTCAAACGCAGCACTGGAATCTATTGACCTATCTACTGTTTCAGCACGGATGCGAGAGGTCATGGCTTTTAATGCATCCAGAGTAGCGAATCGTCCAGCAACATCTGTTATGCAGTACAAGATGGATAACGCAGAAATCAGAAATCTTCAGCAACAGAATCAAGCGATCATGAGTGCGGTGGCAGGACTTTCTGATCTGGCAAAACGTCCGATTGAAGTAAGCACAACACTGAATGGAAGAGAATTGATTAAAGAAACAGCAGCTCCAATGCTGACAGAACAGCAAAGAATTACAGATTTTAAGAAATTACTGAAAGGAGAACGTATATGACACTTTCTGTGAAGTTCAATGACATCGAATTAGGAAAGTACATCAAAGTACTACAGGGATTTACACCGTTTGTCGGTGCTGACTGGAATCCATCGTTTGTGAAGGCAGAAAAACAGAATGGAAGTGATTTTGCTTACACGTCCTACGAGAATAAACAAATTGTGATGCCGTTTACGATTGAGGGCAATCTGGAGGAGAAGTACGATGCTTTACAGAAAGCATTAAAAGTGGATGAACCAAAAAAGTTAGTGTTTGGAAATGTTCCGAACAAATGCTTTTATGCGGTTCCGAGTGGTACTTTAGAATTCAGCGAAGAAACAGAATTTCTGGGAGAGGGAACAATTACATGGTTAATCCCGGATGGGGTAGCGTACTCTGTCGGCGAATTTGAATTTGACGGTGTACAGCAAGACGGATACCAGACCATTACCATCCAAAACAACGGCACCGAATGGGCAGACGTGGACTACGAGATCACGCACCAACACGAAAACGGATTTATCGGACTTGTGAGCCAGTATGGAGTGATCCAGCTCGGAAAACAGGAAGAGGCGGACGGAGAGAACTACGAAGCGTCCGAAGAACTGTTTAACGGTTACGGCTTGTTTCAAGATGATCATGGCACCTCTTATCAGAATCCGGAAAACACAACGCAAGGAACGTTGGAAGTACGGAATGTTGCCGGATACAACGTGATGGCATTAAAAGGTGGACAAGCCACATCTGGATACTGGAACGGTGGAATGAAAACACTTACTATTCCGGTGGACAGCGAGGGCAGACGTGGTGCGAAGAATTTTTATTGTTATACCCAGCACTGGTTCGAAACTGGTTTGATGGGGCAGACAGGAGCGCAGACCATTGCATTCCTGACTGGGGATAACGAGGTGATCTGCGCCATGTCTATTAACAAAAGTGATACGGCTGGTAATACGGCTCGTATCGAGTGGTTTGCTCCCGGAAACACCTTAATCAGACGAGAAGAGTTCCAACCGACAGCCTACGAGGGAAATCCGTTTAACCTAAAAATGGGTGGCGGTCACAATGACTTTTTGAAAGAGGGAGAAAAGCTGCGGATTTTCTGGTATGGCACTTACAGGGATCTCACGATCCCGGAAATTAAGGACATGGAATGCGAAAAAATCCAGATCTGGATCGGGCAGTGGGGGGACCGAAATCTGTCGAACCAGTACGTTACGCACAACTATTTAAAAAGCATCTGGTTTCGCAAGGACAACGTGGAAAAATATCGGGATGTGCCGAACCGGTATCGTGCCGGAGATGTGGTGTCTATAGACGGGGAGAGTACGAAGGTCTACGTTAATGGGATGGTGGCTAAGGGAGATGAGATTAATGGATCCAATTATCCAAAAGTGCCACCCGGAACAACAGAAGTGCAGTTCTGCTATTCTTCCTTTTCTTCTCCACCGCCACAGATTAAAGCGAAAATACGGGAGGTGTATTTATAGTGGATAACATCAGGATCGCGATTTTAAGCGCGAATAACACACCAGTAGCGTTTATGGACAATCAGCACAAGAAGTCCATGCACTACTGGAAAGACGAATTGCACGAATACTTACAGGGTGCGGCAAATACTTACACCTTTACGGTGTCCGCAAAGCATCAGGATGCAGAGAATGTTACCGCCGGGAATAAGGTGGCGTTTATACACAAAGGGAAATCCTACTATCTAAACATCGTAAACACTGAGCAGACAGAGGAGACGATCACAGCTACGGCGTGGTCGTTATCTTTTGAGCTAATCAACGAGGATGCCGGAGAGTACAAAGCCGGAAAAGCAATGAGCTTTGAGGAGTACCTTGCCGTTTTTGATGCTGAGAGAACACTAAAACTGGGGCTCAATGAGGTATCAGACAAGAGGATTACCAACGAGTGGACAGGCACAACATCCATACTGAAAAGGCTGTTTTCTTTGGCAAACGTATTTTCTGCCGAAATCGAATTTGAAACGGTTTTAAATAAGGACTACTCCTTAAAAGAGATCGTCCTGAATGTCTACCGAGAACACTCCGACACCAACAGCGGAGTCGGAGAATACCGGAATGACATTGTACTGCGGTACGGGAAAGGAATTACCGGAATTCGAAAAACCACAGATGCCGAGAAGCTTTACACCTGCATCCAGCCGACCGGGAAAGACGGGCTGACGATCAATGGACTGGACAAAAAAGAATACGATGAGAACGGGAATATCGAGTACTTTACAGACGGCGCAATCATCCGGGCACCACAGGCAAGAGACCGGTTCCCATCCAACATCGTAAATAAGGCTGATGCTTATATCCTGATGCGTAAAGAGTACGATACAGACAGCAAGGACAAGCTCTATAGCATGGCTCTGTCTGATCTTAAAACAGCATCTGAACCGGTGGTGACTTACGAGGTGGACGGATATTTTGACACCAACATCGGGGATACGGTAAGGATGCAGGATCAGGAGTGGACACCAGTCCTTTATCTACAGGCAAGAGTGTCCGAACAGGTGCGCAGTCTTACCAATCCAAAAACTGCAAAGACGGTATTTACAAACTACAAAGAGCTTACATCCGAAATTTCGGATAGCTTGTTGCAGAGGATGGAAGATCTTATCAACAAAAATAAGGTCTACACTTGTTCCATCTCCACCAACAATGGCATCATCTTTAAAAATGGCATTGGTAGCACTACTCTGACAGCTTACGCTTACGATAACGGCGTGGACGTGGCAGACAAGCTACAATTCCGGTGGAGCAAAGATGGCGCAGAGTTTTATGTTGGTAAGAGCGTTACGGTAAATGCTACTGACGTGGATACAAAGGCGGTGTACTCATTTGAGGCTCTAGAAAATGGGATAAAACGTGGGTATTACGAGGTCACAATCACGGATGTAATGGACGGAGAGGATGGAAAAGACGGGGAACAGGGTCCTCAGGGCGAGAAAGGAGAGCAAGGCGAACAGGGACCTCCGGGACCACAAGGCGCTCCGGGATTGGATGGTATACAGGGTCCAAAGGGGGATCAGGGAATCCCGGGAAAAGATGGGAAGGACGGAAAAACACAGTACACCCACATCGCCTATGCGAACAGCGCAGACGGTAGGACAGATTTTTCCGTGTCCGACAGTAATAGGGAATATATCGGAATGTATGTTGATTTTACGCAAAATGACAGCGCAGACCCGACAAAATACGCATGGAGTAAGATCAAAGGCACAGACGGGGCGATCGGAACACCCGGAAAGCCGGGAGCTGATGGAAAGACCCCGTATCTACATATCGCCTACGCAAACAGTGCAGATGGCAAGACGGGATTTTCCACCACGGATGGTACAAATAAGCTCTATATCGGGCAGTACACGGATTATACACAGGCAGATAGTACAGATGCTACGAAGTATACATGGACAAAAATAAAAGGAGAACAGGGGGAACGTGGGCTACAAGGGCTGCAAGGAGAAAAAGGCGAACAGGGGATTCCTGGAACAGCTGGTGCGAATGGAAAGACCAGTTATTTCCACATCAAGTATTCTTCTGTGGCAAAGCCGACAACGTTCAGTCAGATGACAGAGACGCCGTCTGCTTATATTGGAACTTATGTGGACTTTGTACAGGAAGATTCTACAGATCCTGCAAGATATACCTGGTCGCAGTTTAAAGGATCGCAAGGCGTAAAAGGAGATCAGGGAATTGCTGGTAAGAATGGTGCAGATGGGAAAACAAGTTATTTACATATCGCCTACGCAAACAGCGCAGATGGAAAGACAGGGTTTGATGTTTCGAATAGCGCTGGGAAGTTTTATATTGGACAGTATACAGATTTCACGCAAGCGGATTCTACAGACCCGACGAAATACGCATGGACAAAAATCAAAGGCGAAAATGGAAAAGACGGAACAAACTCAAGAAGCTACATCCTGGAAGCGTCCGATACCGCTATTAAAAAAGGTGCAGACGGAGCTTTAACACCATCTAAAATAACATTCCGGTCGTTTTATCGAGATGGAGACAGTGCGACAAGGATACCATATAATGGTAGATTTAAAATCGAAGAGTCAACCAACGGAACATCATACTCCGTGAAATACACCTCATCTGCGAACGAAAGTGCAAAGGAGTATACACCGACTGCAACTGCGAAAATACTCCGTTGCACGCTTTACAGCGCAGACGTGACTATAAATGCTTTGGATACGCAGAGTGTTGTTGTGCTTACGGATGTGGATAATTTGGAGATTGGCGGTAGGAATTTACTATTAAACACAGGGTTTAATACTTTTAACCATTGGATTAAAGGTAGTAATACAAAATCTCTCCAGATGGTTAATGGATGGTGTGAAGTTACGATTGGTGGGACATGGTCTGGATTTGTTCAAGAATTTATACCAGAAAAAAATGTTGAATACATAGTGAGTTACGAAGCGTATCTGGTAGACACTGTTGCTGAAACTGCTTTGTTAGAAACAGATTTTGGTACTCCAGATCAAAATCAAACAATTAACAAAACGCCTGCAAAATATTCATTGAAATTAAAATATCCATCTACATCTTTAAATGGAAAAATAGATTTCATGTTATCAAATAATGAAGTGGGTAAAAAATGGAGAATTCGAAATATCAAACTTGAAAAGGGTAATAAAGCCACAGACTGGTCTCCCGCTCCTGAGGACATAGAAACTTTAGTAGTAACATTGTCCAACGATTCCCAAACAGTAGCAACAGACACAAACGGAAACGGTGGAAACTTTATAGATTGCTCTACAAAAGTGCAGGTTTACAACGGCGCACAGGACGTTTCAAAAGTCGCTACTTACACCGTAACAAAATCTTCCGGAATTGCTGGTACATGGGATTTAAGTACACGTACTTACAAGGTATCCGCTCTATCTACGGATAACGGATGGGTTGACATTAAAGTAACATACAACGGAAATTCTATCACAAGACGGTTTACGGTTTCGAAATCGAAACAGGGCGCGCAGGGAGCAACGGGACCTCAAGGTGATAATGGACCACAAGGGCCGGCGGGGACATCAGGAAGAGGGATAAAAACCATTACAGAATATTATTTGATTTCTTCCGCAAAAACAGGAATTACAACAGCGTCAAGCGGTTGGAGTACATCAGTTCCGACGATGACAGCAACAAATAAATACTTGTGGAACTATGAAAAATTTACGTTTACAGATAATACCACAGCGACCACTACGCCAAAAATAATCGGGATATACGGAGACAAAGGAACAACAGGAGCTACTGGTCCGCAAGGACCTCAAGGAAATGCAGGTGCAACAGGTCCCCAGGGGCCACAAGGAGCGACTGGCCCGAAAGGACCGCAGGGGGCAACTGGTGCAACGGGACCACAAGGGGTAACTGGAAACGGAATAAAGTCTATCACGAATTATTATCTTGCAACGGCAAGCGGAAGCGGTGTGTCGGCGTCCACATCAGGATGGACTACAACTGTACAAGCAATAACGGCGTCAAAAAAATATCTGTGGAATTATGAAGTTGTTACCTATACAAATGGTAGCACGTATCAATCAGCACCATGTATCATCGGAGTATATGGTGATAAGGGAGCGACAGGTGCTACAGGAGCAACAGGACCAAGTGGCATAATTGTATCTTCTACGGCTCCGTCAAATCCTAAAGTTGGCCAGTTATGGCAAACGGCATCCGGTCAGCCGATCAAGCGGTGGGATGGAAGTAGGTGGGTGATCCATTATATCGCAGTCGAGAATCTGGACGTGCAAACGCTCAGTGCGATTGTTGCCAACCTTGGAACTGTAACAGCCGGACTTATTAAGAGTAAGGGTGGACACTTTTACATAAATGTAGACACCGGAGAGATCGTGTCTAAAAGCAGTGACGGTACAATTTCCGTTTTTGTAAAAAAAGAGAATATTGACATGGTAAGATCGTTTACAGCGGCTAGGTACTGGGGGAGTCGATTAAACTACTCTGGATTAGAATTTTATTCCGGCGGCAGTAGCATGGCAGATGATATCGCGAATGGATCTATGGTATGCTCTATTCGCGGAGATGAGGAGATGCGTGACTTTTCGGTGACAAACATAAATGGAGATAGCATATGGCTTATTAGGACAATTAAGCAGCTTACAAAATCTATCTCTTACGATTCCGGTACCGTGAAAGGTCCATATACAAGTGCAAACTCGGCAAATAACATCCGTGTGGAATTAAAAAGAAGAGGATGTCTGGTTGCATGCAAAATCACAATGCTTTCCCAGTTTCCAAGCAGCGGAAGACACGGGGCATTCGATGAAGTGAGAATCCCAGACGGGTATCGCCCGGTGTTTGATGTTTATGCGCCGTATATCGAAGTGTCCGGATCGTCAGTGTTTGGCGCTGGACGGTATATAATTGGCAGTGATGGGGGAATTACAATTTTCGTTGAGAACCCGAATTGGACAGAGCGACTTTTGTCGATCACTTGGGTTACGGACGACTAAGGAGATTATATGGAGATTAGGGCAAGACCGTGTTGGTCTTATTTTTATACTTAAAACCAGAAAGGAAAGTGAGGATATGAAGAAAATGGAACAGTTGGCAAATGTAAAAGCGTTTTTATGCATGGTGTTTGGAGCCATTGTTGGAGGATTTGTAAATCTGATTGGAGGATGGTCCGAGGATTTGACTACATTACTTATTTTTATGGGAGCAGACTTTGTTCTCGGACTTCTGATCGCTGCCTTTTGGAAAAAGAGCAACAAATCAGAGAACGGGGCACTGAGCAGCTACTCTGCATGGAAAGGTCTGTGCAGAAAAGGGGTATCCCTACTGATCGTACTTATTGCATATCGGCTGGATGTCACTCTCGGCGTAGACTACATCCGCACAGCCGTAGTACTGGCATTTATAGCAAATGAGGGTATCTCGATTTTGGAAAATGTTGGAATTATGGGTGTGAAATATCCGGAAGCGTTAAAAAAAGCACTGGATGTTTTAACAAATAAATCACGGGAGCAGGAGGGCGAGTAATCGTCCTCTTTTATTGTGCGTCATCGCACGGGAAGGAGAGAAAAACATGAGTATTTGTCGTGGAGTAGCAGGAAACAGAGGAAGAAATCCGGTAGGAATTTTTTTCCACAATGACGCTGGAAGCAAGAACGCCAATGCAGAATTTTATAGAAATTGGTTACAGACACATCCTCTGGAAAACGGATTTGCGCACTATTATGTAGCGCAGGATGGAATCTTGCAGGCAGAGGATGACTGGAATTGCGCTTGGCACTGCGGAGACACAAACGGGAACTTAAATTATCTCGGCATCGAAACGTGTCAGAGTATGGGTGATCTGGATGTATTTAAAGCAAATGAGGAAAAAGCATTGCAGCTGGCAGCACAGAAGTGCAAGCAATATGGAATCACACCAAGTACAAGCACGATAAGGCTACATCAGGAAGTGTATGCTACATCTTGCCCTCACAGATCTGTGGAGATTCACGGTGGCAGGGAAGCTACAAAATCCTACTTTATTAAACGGATTAAGGAGTACATGGGTGGTAATGTCACGCCGCCAACTTATGTATCTGGAGGACAGGCGCAGGCTCAAGCTGCACAGAGACAGCCGGAAGTAGTATTTACTTACGCCGTCAAACTGGAGGACGGACGCATCTTGCCGTTCGTGCGGAATCTTACAGACTTTGCCGGGATTCAGGGCAAGCGCATCACGGATGTAGCTATTAAGGTAGACAAAGGCTCTTGGTTTTTTGTTCTTGTGATGGTTTACTGAGAATGATGATTTCCAATTTCATCCATGTCCCTACAAGGGACGCCTGTGCCTGGTCGGGGACGGCCCGGAACGCGGCAACCTGGAAGAGGGTGGCTACCTTATGTGACAGGATGCAACTGGAAAGATCACAATAATGGTTATGCCGGTACAGGACAGCCAATTGACGCAATCGAGGTGTACTACAATACTCCAGCAGATTATGCGGCAAAATACGGCTACCAGAAAGCCCAGTACCGTGTCAGCCCTGTAAATGGAGCTTACTGGTCATGGCAGTATGATAACGAGACTGGAAACGGACAGGACGGATATGCTGGAGCGTTCGGACAGGCAATCGATCGGTTCCAGTTGTTCTAATAAAAACCCCCTCGGAGATCAGCTCTCTGAGGGGTGAATATTGTATCATTTTCGTGTATATTTATAATATGTAAAAATATTATAGGTTATTGCTATTTGGTGGCCCGGACGGGGAGCTCGCTGCATCGATGCGGTATTTATCTCAGCGGTACACCATGCCATATAAAGAGGTGACAGCAACACTTACGGATATCGGCACGGAGGAATACGCTCGTAGAAGATGCAACTAATAAATATGCTCCGAAAGCACCGTCATTTCGGCACTTTCGGGTACACATCGATTGTGAATTCAGAGTTTTTCTGGTTTTTCTTATTTCGTTTCGTTTTAGTCAGAACAATCCTGTCAATCAGCTGTTTCAAGGCACTGTTCTTTTCCGGGACAGTCAGAGAGCCCCACTCACTCAATAAGTTCTTGCACTTCGGGACAAAATTCTTTCGGTTTGCCTGCCTTGCGATTGTGACATACAAATCTTCACGGGCAGCAGTGATGTTATTCATGCAGTCTCTGATCCGCTGTTCCAGTGCATTCGAACGCTCAATAAAGATTTCTTTTGTGTAAATTCCCTGCTCTAAAAAATCAAATAAGGATTCTCTCTGTTTCAAAAGCGTCTGATGTTCAGTCTCAAAATTTGTGACGATCAATTCTTTTGCGGCAATGGCAGCAGTATCTTCCTCATGAGTGTCAGAAAATTCATACTTGGCTATGTAGTCTTTCAGCCACCCCAGAAGAGCTTCTTCCAGTTCATCAATCCGTATTCCGACCGTGGAACACTCTGCATACTGGCAAATCAGAAAATCATAGGGTGTTTTTGTTTGTGCTTTCTTGCGGACCATAAGCCGGCCGCATTGCGAGCATCTGACCAGACCTGCAAATAGATTCTGTATCGGTCGATCACTTCTGATCGGAGCAGAGAAGCATCCTTTTGGTTGATTCGCACGCTCAAATAAGTCTATGTTGATACGTGGCGCCCATGCTGCGTCTGCGAGAATGTAATCCGTGGCGTTTGGACGGGACTTTACCACACGACCGTCTTTTACAGCTCTGACTGTCTTACGATATCCCCAACGGACTTTTCCGATGTTTGCCGGATTTGAGATAATTCCTTTTAAAGTGGAGGGAGCGAAAGGCTTTCCGCTCCTTGCAAGGATTCCCATATTGGACATATAGGTACAGGCTTTTTGGTATCCGTACTGCTTATTTCCGCACAGATCATACATCAGATCAAGGACTGGTGCTTCGGTCTGATGTGGGGCGAGAGAGTAGTGCTTTCCATCCGGTGCAATGACACGCTCCCATCCATAAGGGGCAACATTGCCAACGTAATAACCATCAGAACTGGAACGTTCCCTGCCACGCTGCATCCGGCGCTTGATTGTGGCGTACTCACGGCGGCTCATAAATAAACTGAACTCAAAGTACTCATTATCATACTCATTTGCAGGATCGTAGGTTTTATTCGGTGTTACAATCCGGGTGTTGGAATAAAAAAATGCACGCTGCACACGCCCCTGATCGATCGTATCACCTCTGGCCAGACGATCTACGTCCATTACGAGGGCGCCATCCCACATACAGGCTTCTACCTCAGAGAGGACTTGCGTCATGACTGGGCGGGCATCGATACTGTCTCCGGACACAACTTCCCGGTAAATCGCACCGATCGGAAGAGAGAGAGTCTTTGCCAACTCTAACAGGGTAGTAATGTGGCGTTCCAGAACATCAATCCCTAGCGCTTCCAGTTCGGCGTCTTTTCTGGATTTTCTGGCGTAGATAAAATAAGACATTGTATCACACTCCTATGTTATTGTATTTAAATTTGGGTACAAAAATAACAGCCAGCACATGAACGAATGTTCTGGATTGCAAGCTGTTTCCGAAGATGATACAATATTCGTGGATTTCAATAGCATATCTTCGGATATGTAGACCGTCTCAGTGTTGGTAGCACTGGGGCGGTTTATTTGTGTATATAGCAAAAGACACCCATACAAATACTTGCATGAGTGCCTTTCAACCGTAATCAATACGGTTATCTCTATACAAGTATATTACTATATAAATAAAAATATTACAACAATTAAAATACATTTTTTTTAAATGTTTAAGAGTAATTTGGCATACTTTCTGGGACTATTCTAATGTAAAACTTCTAAAATAGATCTTGCTTATCAAATTTATTGTACTCTATCTCATCTTTTGGAAGTGCGATTAGCAAATCTAAATCAGAAATATTACGAATTCCTATTTGTCCTCTTACATACTCGAAAGCATGGGGATGAATTTTTGTTTGCAAGTCTGTAAGCGTATTTTTAAATTCGGAAATAAATTGCTTGTATTCGATTTTTGGAAGATAGTACTTGAAATATACAATCAGGTCAAATATTTTCTGATCCAGATTCCTCGAATAACCAGGACTAAGAGAACGCAAATATTTTTCAAGAATCCTACCAGATTGGCCACGTGAATCTTTTTTGCGAGAAAGGCAATAAACCCTTTCGTTATGAGCGCAAGAATTTCGAATTTTCCGCATCCAGTGGAGACTTCCAATTAAAAGTTTTACGTTTGCGCGTCCGTTTTCGTCTTCTAATCCGTACAATGAACATAACGAATGAGATACTTCAATTTTACTATATCGGATAATGTCTATAAAAGTGGAAAAATTAACTACTTTAATCATTATCCAAGTAGGTATTTGCTTGTGATTGTCCATATAAAACTTTACGTAATCAAGCTGACTTTTACTTAATTCGCTGTAGGCTTTAGAAATAACGTTCATTTTTTGTTGCAAAGATTTATTAGGAGAGTAGGCAGTGGTGTCATACCAAGGAGTACGTCCATTATCGTTACATTCATCAAATTTGTAACCGGCCAATGTTCTTGTCTCTTCTTCTACTTGAGTAATATATTTCAGTAGCAAAGAACGCAATTCATCATCAAATTTTTTGACTGCATGCAATTGAGTAATTGATGTATCAGATATATAGGTATGATTTCCAAAAGCATCTTTTCCACTAATGAAAGGAGCTTTGTATCCATTTACAATATTGAAATAACCAGCGCGTATCAAAATCTTTTTGTGAGAAGAACCAGCGCATAAAATATGCTTATCATTTCTTAATTTCCGCATTTGTTGATTATAGGTTAAGAAAAATTTATCATCATTCATAAATATCACCTCTCTTCCTCTGTACTTTTCCACCACTCTATATAAACGCCGAAGTGGTTATATCATTTCCATAACTGCTAAATTAGGAATGAAATAAATAACATAATTATCTACAGTGATATATTCACCATATTTCCCAGTATAGCAGTCAATAGCTTCTTGCAGATACGTTTCTGTGACATGAAGGTGTTCTGCAATCTCGTATCTATTCTGGCATCCAGCATTAAAAGCGGATATAATACCACGCAATCCGATCATCCGGTTATATCCATATAATCGTGCTTGTTGTTCCTGCTTTCTATTCCACGTATCTTTCATATCAAGGATATTGCCTATAGATGTAAAATGGTGCCCAAGCTCTTCAGCGAGAACGCAGGCTTTTTCTGCAGATGTTTCCAAGTTATTTGATATTGCAATTCTGTTTCTATATATTAGTCCATCGCTGCTGGATAGAGCCTTTTCGCGGACGATAAGTCCGCTGCTATTCGCCTCTTCTAAAAGCTCTTCATAAATTGTCATTGTATCACTCCCATTCAGAGTCATTCATCATAATGTCTTGATCATGTTTTCGCATTTCATCGGTTACTTCAACATCGGTACGTTCATGAGCTGCCAATACTTCTGAATGATCGTTGGATTGTTGAGAAGGTAAGCTATATATTTTTGCTTCCTTTAATTCAGTAGCGGTTATTGAGTTTTCATATTCCTTATCTAAAACAAAATCAACAACTTCTTTTCCGTGTGGGTTTAATTTGCGGTAGCGTTCTATGATGGTCCATTCCTTATTTGTGAATAATACATCTTCAACAGTATTTGAAAAAGTTTCCATTATATTATTACATTTGTAAATTTGGCAAAGCGCTAAGAACATGTCTGCATTTGCGGAGTTACGTCCACTTTCGTAGCCATAGAGTGTTTTATCAGAAATATCAATATTATAATTCTTCAGTCTATCAGCAACCTCTTTTCGAGTCATATTATTATTTTCTCTAAGAAGTTTTAACTTTTCTCCGATATTCATATTATCTCCACCTCACTTTTTCTTCAATATAACAAAAAATCTTGTGATAGTCAATTATATATCTTTGAAATAGAGAAAAATGTTTGTAAAATGTGTTGACAATCTCTAAAACAAAGAATATAATAATGCCAAGTTCTTTGCAACAGAGAAAAGAGGTGGTGAAAATGGGAGCTACGAAGAATGTAGCAAGATATGTACAAGAGAAAGCAATAAATCTATCTGCAATGTCAAGGGCAACTGGGATTCCATATAGTGCTTTGTACGACAGTCTTGCGAATAAAAAAAGGGAACGGCCATTATCTATGGATGAAGCAATTATTATATGTAAATTTCTTGGAGTGAACCCGATGGATTTTGCAGAGGAGAAACAAAATGAAAGAAAATGAAAAAATAGAAGTACAGGTATTAGTTCATACAGAAGATGCTTGTGAAAAAGTAAAAGAGCTGATAGAAGAATTGAAAAAAGCCAATTCATTAGCAGATGAATTGGCCGAAAAAATAAAAGATAACCTAAAAATTGATATCAAGATCTAATACAACTTCGTTTTCACAATGCGGACAAATATTATTGCCAGGATAGGCATCAAACAATTTTTCGCAATGTGGACATTCAACCTCATAAGAATCTGATAATAAAGATTCTTTAGTCTGATCTATGATGTCAGACATAATTTCATCAGGATTGAAATCTGTTTTGAATGTAATCATTAAATCACCGCCTTTCATACAAAATTAAAACAAATGTTCTTCGAGTAGAATAATACTAAAAATTTTGCGTGTCAAGAAAAATACTAAATACTGTGTAAAAAAATACTGTTGACGCAAGATATAGTGAAAAAGGTGAGAGGTGAGAATGCAAGAAATTGATGGAGGAAGAATATCAAATTATCTGTAGGAAATTTCTGATACAGGAATTATGAAGTCCACGTTTACAGACTGGGAAAGAGGCAGAAGCAAACCTAAAACAGAAAAACTAAAAATATTAGCAGATTACTTCGGTGTATCAGTGGATTATTTTCTTGAGTAGTCAGAGCACATGTGCAGGAAAGTAGGATAGGAGAACAGATGAATAGTTGCGAAATGGAGATAAGAAGAAAAGGACCTAATAGCGTGAAAGTAGTGCCAGTCATCGAAGTGAAAACAATGAAGGGACTTGGCATAGAAGGAGATAAGGTGCGCGAGGTGACAGAATATTGGGATTTGAACGGAAATTTCTTGGCAGAAAGAGACACTGATCCCACTCTGCTTTGCGAACTAGCAAAGTGGGAATCGGAAAGACTTAGGAAAATCATTGAGGATTTTGCAGAAGCTCAGAAGCTTCAAGATAAGTAAGTGCGTAGTTAATATACGCAACTGTTGCAGAAATGAAATGCTTCAAATTCGAAAGATCATAAGATTCATGCTTTCTGATGTAGTGTGTTTCGTCATTACCGATCCAAGCGGAAGCTTTTGCGAGGACCTTAATTTGCGGTTCTTCAATAAAGGTGTTGATACATTTGCTTAAAGGAGAGCTTTCAATATCAGGCTGCGAATCCGGATATTTAAAAATAGCATAATCTTTAATTAGAAACTCAAGAGCCTTACGATACCCCATTCCGCAAATATCTTTAAAACCTAGATTTTCGGCTTGCTCAGATTGACTATATATTTCTACAAATTTGGGAGAAACCTTTTTTATGCGATCAGAGAAGTCCGTAGTAGCTTTCGGAGTTGGATAAACTTCATCAATGGATATATGACATGCAGTATCGTCAGAAGTGGAATATTGTACAAAAAAGCAATGTTCGCAATGCGGACAGTAAAAAATTGAATAAATTGTCGTGAGTTGATCAGAAAGAAAAATACGAGCAGAGGTTATGTAATAACTGCATACTGGTAGCTCTCCATAAGCGATATTGCATGAAGGACATTTATTAGGCAATTTTACATTAAAGCTTTTTTCACGGTGATCAGGGACAAGAGAATGCGCAGTAATATTTTTATCCATAGTAATTATAGTTCCTTTCATAATGTTCGGCATTGCCAGATGCCTGTAACCAAAGTATAGGAGAATGGAGAGAAAAAATCAATAAAGGGAGGCAAGAGAAATGTGGCTTTTAAAATTACATATTTCAGTTTGCATTTTGTGCTGGATTGCATTAAAAGCAATGAAAATCATATTTAGAGATAAGTATAAGAGGATTAAAACAGTTGGAATGAAATCAAGTTTGTGGGAACGATTCATTATATATATTTGTCCAATATTGAATGTGATACTTGTATTGGGGGCATTGTTTCTGGCGTTTGCTTCTGATGAACTTGTAGATGAAATCAATGAAAAGAGAAAAGAGGAGTAATGCTGAAAAAGATTTGCAATACATTGTTTTCTGTAAAAGAAGATCTCAAGTATATCCGAAGTAACACAGAAAAACTTTTGAAGATGGTGGAAGGCGATCGAAAAGTAATCAGAAATTATGGAGAAGTGCTTTTGGATCAAAGAAAGATAGTTACTGATATATTTTATGCAGACGGAGAAGAGTACTGCCGGGAATTAAGAATTTGTTTATCACCACAAGAGTGGAAAGACCTTGAGGAACAATTTTTTTATCAGGAGCTAAAAAGATATTTTGATAAGAAATAGAAAAGAAGTTGCAGAGGAGTAACGAAGAAAAAAAGCATCAGATAGTCTAAGTGAATATTTCCATCTTGTAGACAACTGCATATATAAAATGGCCGCACTTGAGGAAACAAGAGCGACCATCCGAGTAAGCAACATGATGCTTACGTAATTTTCAAATTTAGAAGAATGATACCTGGATATCAGCACCTAAACGATTAAGCCTAGGCGCTGAAAGAGCTCTTATATATCGTATTCATCTAAGATTTTAAAAATCTGTAAAATAAGTACAACACATTCGAGAATATTTTTGAAAAATTCCCTTAAGCCCCACCTCCTTTCCTGGAGGTGTCCATTTAGAATGTTACTCCTTGGCAACTCCTTTCCAGTCATCAATGACCTTTAGAAAATTATCTAAGTGTAACAAGGACATTGTAACAGATATATGCAGTTGTCTACAAGATGGAAAACAAAAGGAGGGAATTATGATACTTAAAAAAATTTTAAAGCTGGCAGAGAAGAACAACATCTCAATCAGTTGTCTTGAGAAAACTCTGGGCTTTGGAAACGGAACAATTAAGAAGTGGGGAGAATCGTCTCCAAGTGTGGATAAGCTGAAAAAGGTAGCAGATTACTTCGGTGTATCAGTGGATTATTTCCTTGAGTAGGAAGGGTTGAAAGGAGGGAGAAAAGTGGAAACAATGGAAAGCTATAAAAATGCAGAGCGTTTAGCAGAAGAGATTTTAAAAATGTGTACAGAAAAAGGAATCACATTAAAAGAATTACAAATGCTAAAGACCGCCCTGCCGATTGCAATTGATCAAAAGGTAGAAGAATACCTATCGAGGGAAAGATTATCGTAAATCACTCTTACCCTCTTCCATAGAGTTGCGAATTTGATTTAGCAAACTTCTGTACTTCATACCATACTCAAAAGCATTCGATTCACTGATTTCGATATTTTGTTGTTGGTAATAAAGGACAGTAGCGGCAACAGCTAAATCATGAGTACGTTGTTCTAAACTGATTTCATCGTACATATTATCACTCCTTTCTTAAATACTCGGCATTGGCAGATGCCTGTATTAACAGTATAGGAAATAAACAAAAAGAAAGCAATCCCGCCACGGAGGTTACGATGGCGATCAAACATAGAGAGGAGAAAAGATGGAAATTGCAATAGCAAGCGTTATCTGCTCAATAATAGCATCAATTGTAACAAGCCTTATTATCACAAGGGAATCTTTGAATATTATGCGAGATGAAGCGGATAGAGTATTTAAAATGAACTTAAATTTTGTCAGAGATGTTGTAAATATGTTGGCTGATAGATTCGGAACAACTCGGAAATAAAGGTTGATGGACAACATACATAGGACAATCAACCTGCATACATAATAGCGAGGTGATGATTTTGATCGTAGAAACAGTAAAAGTAAAAAATGCAACAATCCGGGTACACGATGACTGTTATGCAGAACGAACAGAAGAAGAGGTGAAAAGCCTGATAGACGGATGCTGCAGGATCATCCAGGAGGCATTATTACGAAAAGAGAAAACCGCCTGAAGGCGGGGGGAAGGTGGACAAACATATGAAAAACAAAAGATTAACCATACAGCGAATCGATAAGTTTATAAAGGAACTAAGCTTGACCGAAAGAGTAAATGGCTACTCGGAACAGCAGAAACAGCATGCGATTGCCTGCTTAAACAATTACTGCAGGGAGTTGGAGTATCAAGGAAGAAAATCAGTAAAAATCAAAGGAGCGACCAATGGACCAGAGAATCTTGAACATGACGGCAGGACAAGTCATTGAGTACAGCAGGCTTGTCAGCAGAAGAGAGGAACTGCGGCAGTTTCCGGAAGAGGAAGGAGCTGTTGCAGAGTTGAAGCTAATCGAAGAAAGGATCAAAGAACTTGGATTTGAATGAAGAGAAGGAGAGGGAACAGATATGGATTATTCGCTGGCAATCCGGAAAGATCCGGAGCGAGTATGGGACGTACCAGGAAGCGAAACAGGTAGCAGAAGAAATCGGGGGAGAGTACATCATCGTATGAGTTTCCGGAAGAAAAGACAGCTTCGGTATGCAGAAGAATTACTGAGGATCCTGGAAGCAGCATTCGGAATCTGTGCGGTCATGCTGATGGGAGACGGATCCTTATGGATAGGGATGATCATCATGACAGCAGGATTAGAACTCAGCTGCAGGTACATAGAAAAAAGCGTAAAAAATTAGTGCACCTGCCGCAAACAGATGCACCGGATATTTTGCCAATACAAACAAAATAAAAACTCATTTATATTGTACACCTGTATTGGCAAAATGTCAAAGAAAATGAGAGCAAAAAGCTCCCGTTTTTAACTTGATAAGAATATTAAACTTAGGAGCAAAACAGGATGTATAAACGAAAGAGTTATGACCTGGGAGACATCAGAGAAGTGATGGAGTATCACAATGGAAGATATGGTGCTCCGGGAATGCCAAGAGAGAAAAAGAAGAAAGCCACACCGGAGCAGATCAGGAAGGTGAATCAGTGGAATAAAGAACGAAAGTGTTGGAGAAAGATGAAGCTGAACTTTCAGGAGAATGACTACTGGGTGACATTGACGTATAAATTGGAGAACCGACCACAGGACATGAAAGAGGCTGCCAAGGATTTTGAACGGTGGAGAGATAAGGTAAGAAGACAATACAGAAAACGAGGAGCAGAGTTGAAATGGATGTTGCATACCGAGATTGGAAGTCGGGGCGGCGTCCATCACCACCTGGTCATCAACCGGATTCCGGATGCGGATCTGATCATGCGCAAAGCATGGAAAAAGGGAGGCGTCCACATCGATCTGCTGTATGACGAGGGAGGATTCCGGAAGCTGGCCGAGTATTTAAGTAAAACGCCGAATGAGGAGAACAAGATGCAAGAGAGTCGGTACTCCTGCAGCAAGAATTTAAAGATTCCAGTGGCGGAAGAAAAGGTTTACAAAAGAAAAACATGGAGTGACGAGCCGAAACCGCCAAAAGGCTATTATCTTGACAAAGAAACATACCATGAAGGAATCAATCCGGTAACAGGATACAAATACCGAAGATACATCCTGATCCGTTTGAACAGGAGAATTTGATATGAAAGAGGTAAATATTTACATAAGGACAAGTCTGACAGGTCCATGTATCAAAGATGGAAGATGGGCGGCCGCAATGGAATGTCAGACAAGCAAAGGACCGGCGGTCAAAGGAATTTGCGGGGAAGAACAGGAGACGACCTATTATCGCCTGGTGCTGCTTGGAATTGTGAAATCCTTGAAAATACTAAATGCGCCGTGCCATGTGACTCTGTATACGGATTGTATTTTTATCAAGAACATGATCGAAAACGGGAAGCCGGAGCAGTGGAAGCGGGCGGAGTGGAGAAAACCGTCCGGGGAAGAGGTGAAGAACCTGGAATTGTGGCAGCAGTATCAGGCATTGGCAGAGTGGCATGAAATAGCTGTCAGATTTAGTAAACATCACGATTACGTGGAAAAATTAGAGGGATTACTGGAGGAAAAACAACATGTTTGATGTATTTGGAAATTTTGATTCCGTAGAAGAATTGAATGCATGCGCAAAAGGACTTTTGGAGGAGCAGGATCTGGAGCATTTGAAAGTACTGGCCGAGGAAAATGGGATTCCAGATGGAATCCGGGAAGTGTATGAGCAGCATTTATCGGAAGAGCTGGTAGATTTAGTAAATGCGGCCATTGGAAAGTTACAGGTCGAGTTAAAAGAGGAAACGGACGGGATGCCGGCAGGAGAGATCGTGTCGTATCTGTCCATGAGGTGCTTCGAAAAAGAAACTCTGGCAAAAGCAGTAAGAAGAAAGAACCGGACACTCAAAGAATGTCTGAAGCATATCCGGAAAGAAGCAGAAAAAAGAGTCAAAGAAAGAAGAGGGGCACAAATGGTGGCAATGCCGGATCTGGAAGTATTTGCCATGGCAGAAGAATACTATCTGGAGGCGGAGAAATGAGAAGAGGAGAGTTATTAAAGCTTCCAGAGTTAAAAGTAACGGAAACGATGCGAAAGACAGTCAGGGAAGATCAAGGGGATCAGGTACTAAGATGTGGAAGAGCGCCTGTGTGGAGTGCAACATATTATTGGTTTTATCGAACAAAGAGGACAGGAACTGTTCTGGAGATCGATGTATTTACAAGAAATATGATCTTGGATGGCACAGCGCATCCGAAATATCGGGTATTCCTTTTGGAAGAAAACAAGTACTACACTTACGACAATCTGTGTGAGAAGTGGAGAACTGCAAAAATAGATAACTTAAGTTACATGGAGGGGTGGGGCGAGATACAAGAAGGGTACTGGTACGGTGATAATAAAGTATGGATACGAGAAGAGGACCGAAAACGGATCACAGAATTTTGTCACAACGGAAAGGAAGAGCCACGTGCAGCAATCGCAAGATGGCAAAGCTATAGTAAAGGACGAAAAGAGATTGATGAAATTGATTCTGAGATGGCGCTGGTGCCGGAACTGCCGAAAGATTTTGATGATTTTGTAGACAGGGAAGTCCTTCCCCAGTACTTGTTTTATGATGCCGGAAGAAAAGTAACAAAAGGGCATTGCACACATTGTGGAAGAGAAGTGAAAATCCGGAATCCACACTATGGAGACGCGGGAGAATGCCCATCCTGCAAGCATCCTGTTACCTACAGAAGCCGAAAGAAAGGCGGAAATGTCAATGCAAGAGGGTATGCAGGGCTCCTGCAGAAAACAAAAGAGGGATATGTATACCGATATTTTGAGTGCTATCGGAAATTCAGGAATGGACAAAAGGAAAACGGCGGGCACTGGGAGCTGATACGGATCACGTATGACCGGAATTTAAAAAAGATTCATGAATTTGAATATGAACAGTATAAGCAGACAGACTGGGTTCGGTGGTGTTACAGAGACGGATGGAGATATTATAAAGTGGTAGAGCATGAAGCGATCATTTATAACCGGAATCTCAAACAGATCTTAAAAGGAACACCGTTTCAGTATTCTGCAATGGAATGTTTTGTGAAACGTGGGAAATATCGAGAAAAAATGTATTTGGATCAATATATAGATGGATACCGGCGTATGCCTGGAATCGAACAGTTGGTAAAGTGCGGGTTTTACAGAATTGTCAAAGAAGAAATGCAGGGGTACAACACAGGATACTTAAAGAAGAAAGAACGGTCCTGCAAAAAGATATTAGGGCTCAGCGGGGAATATTACCAGCTGTTGGCTGGAAAGAATCCAAGTGTAAGGGAATATAACACCACTTATGAAATGCAGGAGAAGGGATTACATCCAACATGGCGGCAGATTCAGTTTTTTGCAAGGATTCAGAGAAAATTCACTAGATACATCCGGTATACCACCATTCACAAGATGGAACGGTACATCAAAGAAGTGTTAGGAGAAGACAAGAGAGGAGCCGTGGACTATCACGATTATCTGAAGATGGCAGAGGAACTGGGATACAACATGAGAGAGTCGTGGATCTTATTTCCGAAGAATTTAGAACAGCGTCATGAAGAGTTGATTGAAGAGAGCAGAGAACGAGAAATAAAAGCAAAAGAGGATTTGGACAATAAAAAAGACAAAAAGTACGAGAAATACAGAAAACGGGACAGCTATCTGGAAATGGAAACAGAACAATTTGTGTTGAGACTTCCGAAACGGATCCATGAAATCAGGCAGGAGGGAAATGCCATGCATCATTGTGTTGCCACGTACATTGACCGGGTGGCCAAAGGTGAGACAACGATCCTGTTCCTGAGAAAGAAGCAGGATCCGGAGACGCCGTTTTACACCATGGAGGTAAACAATGGGGTTATGATCCAGTGTCGGGCAAAATATAACGGAGACATGACAGAGGAAGTCAAAGAATTTGTTGAGCTATTCAAAAGAAAGAAGTTGAAACGTACAGAAAGGAAAGCTGGATAGATGGAAGAATTACAGACAATCAGTACACTGCAGGGGGTAGAAATTGCATTACGGAAAGAACTGGAACATATCGCAGAGGGATACATTAAAGTCGGGTATCTCTTAAAAAAGACCAGAGACGCAGAGTTTTATAAAGAGAAGGGGTATGCGGATGTGTTTGAGTTTGCAAAAGAAACCTTCAATATCAGCAGGACGTGGGCCATCCGGTTTATGCAGATCAACGATACATACAGTATTGACGGGAACAGCCCGGAAATTCAGGAGAAATACCGGGGATATGGCAGCAGTAAGCTGTCTGAAATGTTGGCACTGCCGGAAGAAGTGCGGGAAGTGGTACCAAGAGATGCCACGGTTCGGGAAATCCGGGAGGTAAAAGAAGTCATCCGGGAAACAGAAGATCGTTATTCGCCGCAGATGAGCCTGTGCGACATCGCACCAGAAGAACACCATGGAAGCTGGACGGAAACGTTAGTGTATGAATTTTTCAAAGGAGAAGGAAAAAGCTGCTTTGAGAAAATGCATAAATGGATATGGGAAGACGAGCCAAAAGAGGAAAGTGTGATAAACCGGGAGATCATGGGAATTGTAGCTCCAACAAAATTCCGGATGTTTCGGATGCAATTTGCAAATGCGCTCTTTAGTGAATTTCAGATTCGGATCATGCCATATAACGGCAGGGGAGAGCCGGAAGAGATCAGCTATCTGGAGTTGGCCAAAACATTTGAACAGACCTTTTATCCGGAAGGCAGGAAGATGTCTGATTCAAAAGCCTATGAAGAAGTTTATCAGATGCCGCTGAGGGAAAAGAAAGAGAGGGAAGTCTTAAAGACGGAACCATTAAAGAAAAAGGCAGAACCTGCAAAAGCACAGGAAACTCCGGAAGAGCCAAAAGAAACAGAAGAACAGATTCCAGGACAGATGGAAGTGGAAGATTATCCAGAACTGATGCCAGATGCTCCGGTTATGAATCTTCCGGAAGAAGAAAAACAGGTACATGAGATCACAGAAGAGGTGGTTCAGGAAGGGGAAGTCATAGAAGACATCTTAAAATCCGGGGATCCGGAGAAAATCATCCAGCTTCTGAAGAAAGAATTTGCCTGGCCAAAAGGCGGATGGGACAACTGGAAAAAGAAAGTGATTACTTTATGAGTATTGATTATAGTGATATGGCGTTTCCTAAGCCGAAAAAGAAGAAAAAGAGAATCAGCCATCCGAAAAGCATTTTGAACACAGAAAAGGGCGTGTGCTATCTCTGTGCCAATCTGTATGGAGACTATCGGCAGCAGTATACCGAGGAACACCATGTATTGTTTGGATCCGGGATGAGAATTCTATCGGAAGCCGGGGGATTGAAAGTGTATTTGTGTGAACCGCACCATAAAAGCGGGAAAGAAGCTGTACATAATTGCAGAAAGACAAGAGAACTGCTTTGCGAGATCGCACAGAAGGAATATGAGAAGTCACACACAAGGAAAGACTGGATGAAGATCAGCAAGAAGAATTATCTGGATCAGCAGGAGTTGATGAAAGAACCGCAAAATGAAAAGCAGAAAGAAGGACATCCAGGATTCCAATTTTTATAGCATCTCCGGCCAAGTGCCGTGAAGATACAACAGCAGGTACGTCACAAAACCTGTCGTAAGCCATCACATTATCTCCCAGATAACTCTGGGAGAGGAAAGGAGCATCATGTTTATTAAGACGAGCATATTTAAGAGAATATTGAAGGATGCATGGAAAGGTGCAGGACTCACTGTAGGAAAGAAAGAGGAAATGTACTTCATACAGGGAGCCTATTGGATATTATTTGTATATGAGAAGGACTTTACAAGCAAGAATAAGGCAGCAGTCATTGAACTTGTAGGGGATCTTCCGGAAGAGGGCGAAGTATACAGAGCCTATGAAAAAGGAGAAAAGCAGTATGAACTAAAAGTAAGGGATGAGTGGGAATACAAGAAATGGTTATCAGCCAGAGACCGGTATGAGGATACAGAAATCAAATACAGGGGAATGGCAGTGTTACAGAATGTAGAGACAAAAGAGATGAGTTACATACCAGATCAAATTCTGGAAATGGTAAGCCTATCCGAAACAGGTGAGTATGAAGACTTTCCGACAGGACCCATGGGAATGGGATATTTCGTCCTGTGGGTAAATGAGACTGGAATGTTATTGACTGTAAAAACACCGGCAAATGAAGATAACATGGATGGAAGAATCTTGAAAGCGCTGAGCGGGCTGGAAATGGAGTAATACCATGACGGGTATCAGCGGAATATGCAATATAGGAGAAAAAGATGGAAAACAACACAGTAAAGATCACAGGAAAAATTATGGAAACACCAGAGTATTTATTGACTTCACCAGACAGAAGAAAGATCTATAAATCAACTATAGAAGTCATGCGGACAAGTGGAAACATGGATGTCATACCGATTCAGGTGCCGGAACAGATAGTGCAGGAGATTCGGGATAATGTAGGAGGGAGAATTACAATCTTTGGAGAATACAGATCTTACAATGAAAAGGATGGAGAAAGAAATCATTTGAAATTGTATGTATTTGTAAAAGGAATCAGCGAAGCTGATGAAGCGGATCAAAACAGAATTGATCTGATTGGATATATCTGTAAACAGCCGCTCTATCGAGAGACACCACTCGGAAAAGAAATCACGGATATTTTAATTGCAGTAAACAGGAAACACAGAAAAAGTGATTATCTCCCGGCAATTTGCTGGTATTCGAACGCAAGGCTGGCAGCAGGGCTTCCAGTCGGAACAAAAGTGAGAGCCATGGGAATGATACAGAGCAGGATTTATGTAAAAGACGACAGCGAGAGAACAGCTTATGAAGTCTCAATCAGAGAAATGGAAGTGATCGAGTAGTGGAAGGTTACGAGAAATACGCATCCAGGATACAGGAACTTTTATTTGACGGGATGGATGTGCATGAGGTGTGGGTGTACATGAGAGTTATGTTCCAGATTGAGAAAAATGAGATTTGTTTTCGGGCATATCTGGAGAGATCGGGACTGATCTGGTTTGCGGAAGCGGGCAGCAGAAGACAGGTCCAGATACCGGATCTGCTGGAGACCAAGAGAAAACTGGAAATGAATCGAACGAAAATTTCAAAGCCGCTCTGTAAATATCCGGATTGTTTCCGCTGTGTATATCCGGATTGCACATGTAATGAAGGCCTTACGAAAAAAGGAAATGATGAACTGGTTCGGGAGTTGGCGAAGCGATAGGGGAAAAAGATTAATGGATGAGGAAAACACGGAGAGGAAAAGAAGTGATTTTTGCGTATGTACATTGCCGAGAATGCGGAATTGCTACACGTAGTTACGCTTTAGAAAGAACAGCAATTGAAGTTTGGAACAGGAGAGTGAAAGAATGATTTTATTTTGCCCTGATTTAACGGGAAAAGAAGAGGTAAAAGCAATGCTTATTGGCAACGGCGATTTTGTTAGACCAGTATTAAATCCGTGTATTAAAGAGCGATGCGTAGCGTACAAGGATGGAAAGTGTATGAAATACGACAATGAAGTGGAGAGGGAAAGTGGAAGAACGAACATTTGAAGATATCCTGTATATGATTAAAAGATCGTGCGACAAGAATTTTTATAAAGGCACTGATTACGATGGATTAAAACCGGAGATTGTAAGATGCGCCACAAACATTTACATAGAGCAGATGCGACAGAACGGAGGAAAAGAAGATGAATAGAGAAATCCTTTTTAAAGCAAAGAGAAAAAGCTGGAAAGAACTTCCGAAAGAGGAATGGTGGGTTGAAGGATATTTATTTGATGATGGAATGCCAGAACCGAAACATTATTTTATTGGCGGGATAATCGTTAAACCGTATGAAGGTACAGCATGCGACAAATGGAATGTAGTTGGCATTGATTTTTGTGAGATTGATATAAACACCCTCTGCCAGTACACCGGACTTACCGACAAGAATGGTAAGAAGATTTGGGAGAATGATATCATAAGTATCAATGCATACTCTTACGATGAACCAGAAGACGATTACTTTGGTGTTGTCACATACTGCAAAAAAGATGCTTGCTGGAGTTTAAATAACAATGAGAAATACGGCGAGATTATATGTGAATGTTTTGGGAGTTATACAACAGAGATTATCAATCATGGAAATATCTTTGATAATCCAGAGCTGTTGGAGGTGGAGTGATGAACGCATTAGAGAAAATCGTGGAAGAAATCGAAAACATGAAAAATGACGCCTACGAAACCTTGAAAGAAGAAAGAAAAAGACACGGAGCAAGCAAAACAGCAGAAGAGCTGGAAAACTATATTTATGGGCTGACCTGTGCAGTAGATATTGTGGAGAAGTATGTGGGTAAGGAGGAATAACATGGACATTTTAATCACAATCGCATTCCTAGCCCTTTACTACATATTGGGGCTAGGAACCGTGATTACTTTAAAGACAGGATTGGAAGAGGATGTAGAGCTAGAAGGTGCGGATTACCTGATGGCTGCGGGATTTCCGATACTGTTATTTGTGGTGTTTTTGGATTGGATAATACGGAAATTATGGAGGTGATACAGATATGAGAGGGACTTTAAAGCACAGACGCAGCGCAAAGGAAATGAAACGGGATCGGGATGATCACTTTGCCGATCTGGCAGATCATGAACCAACAGAGAATGCCAAGAAGTGGATGCAAAGAGGTGCGTACTCTGTGGAAGACTGCTTAAGAAAATGGGGAGTAGATACGAAAGGGAGTGTTGCCAGTGGACAAGAAGATACTGATTGAGTATGCAGACATGAAAGAAGAGATAAAAGATCTGAGACGTAGGATTGCAGAGGATAAAAAGAAAATAGAGCAACTGAACAAGATTACTGTGCAAGATTCTGTTGCATGTGGAAAGAAAGGCAACAAACCATTGCGAACAGTGAAAATAACAGGCTTCCCACAAAGAGAATATGAAAAACGTGAGTTTTTACTTGAAAAGCGCATTGCAAAGCTGCAGATGTTGGAGACGGATCTTCTGGAGAAACAGATACAGGTAGAGGAATATATAGGACAAATTAAAAAAAGCGAAATCCGGATGATTCTCAGATTTTATTATATTGATGATCTAAGTTGGGTACAGGTCTCACATAGGATGAATGAAGTATTCCCAAAGAAAAGGAAAGCATATACAGAGGACAGTTGCCGATGCAAACATAACAGATATTTAGAAAAATTTGAGAAAACGACGGAAACGACGGTTTTAAAATGCTAATATGGTATAAAGCCGAAAGGAACAAGCTGGACGGCTAAGGTGTTTTTAGTTTTCCTCCTAAAGACAACCAGTAAAACCACACACAAATTACAAAAGGGCGTCTTGCATGAAAATGCAGGGCGTTTTTTGTATAAATGTTGATCGGACATAGCTCAGTCGGTTAGAGCAGCAGCCTTATAAGCTGTGTGTCATGGGTTCAATTCCCGTTGTCCGGATTGTGGACTACCGCAAGTTTCCTCCTTGTGTTATAGAATCCAGTAAAGTTGCCAGGTTACGTATTTCAATTTTGTGGTAGTCCTATAAAATTTTAAAAACCTCTGGAAAAAGTATTGACATACGTATACGTATATGATATTATATACTTGTAAGGAGGTGATATACAAATGAGCAAAAAGAAACAAAAGAAAAAGTCCAAAATCGATATAAAGACATTGGCGGTCAGCGCGATTCTGGACTTATTCGTTGGAATCCTTTTAATGATTCTCGACAAGCTATTTAATTAGCCAAGAGGGGCGAAAGCCCTTCTTCAAAATAAATATAACATGAAAGCTCATTTGTGTAAAGGATGTTGTGGAAGTTAGGAATATTCTTCATTGCTATAGGAATAGCAAAGCTGGTTTATTGCCTCATAAAGAAAGTGAGGGATGAGCATGCTCGGTAATGAAGAAAGGAAACAGAGACCACAAGATAAGTGGGATGAGAAAGCAGGGCTAGTTCCAAAAACATATAAGATTAACAAGAAAGTAGCAGAAGAGTTCAAGGAAGCCTGCAAAGAATCTGGTGTTGCGATGGGAACACAGCTTACAAAGCTGATGAAGCAATTTGTAGAAGAAGTGAATAATGGAAAATAGCAGAGAGCATCTGGCGAAAGCCGGATGCTTTTCTGCGTCCTGAGCAAAGACGATAAAAGGCTCTGGGCAAAAGCCTACACTGTGCGACATCGCACAAATATAGCAGGATAGAGCAGCGGAAGCTCGTCAGTCTCCTTAGCTGAAGGTCGAAGGTTCGATTCCTTCTCCTGCAATTGAGGTGAGAATATGACAGAACATGAGATTGAATTTGTAAAGAAATGTATAAGAGAAAATATCCACAGATTCTATACATGGGGCAAGTGGAAAGCATTGAGAGAACAGGTGTTAAAGCTTGATAAATATGAATGTCAGTTATGTAAGAAACGTGGAAAGTATACAAAGGCAACGACGGTTCATCATGTGAATTATGTAAAGAAGCATCCAAATAAAGCATTGGAAATCTGGTACAGATTCAGAGGTGAGAAACGGAGAAACCTGATCAGTCTGTGTCATGATTGTCATGAAGAGGTTCATGGATATCGAAAGCAAAAGAAAAAAGAACCGCTGACAGAGGAAAAATGGTAAAGAAGAATCAAATTGTCAGGATACCCCCGGTCGAAAAAAATCGGGTTTTAATTTGCCACGTAGAGACCGGTGGGTGCTCCCGACAAAAGAGATTTCTCGTGCGCGCGTGACGGAGGGGGTGGTATAAGGGCGAGAAAAACAAGAAAAGAATTATTGCGAGTGGAAATTAAAGAGGACCTTCTTGATCAGCTGGCCCGGAATGGAACCACCGGAAAATATTACATTGATCTGGTCGATAAATATATGGACTTCTGGGACCTGGAGAATGAACTGATCGCAGATATCAAAAAGAGAGGTGCTATCGTTGAATATAATAATGGCGGAGGGCAAAAAGGACAAAAGAAAAATGACTCGATAGATCAGAGAATTAAGGTCAATGCTCAAATGCTTAAAATACTGGACAGTCTAGGAATTAAGCCGGTTGGCGATGATTCGGGAGATGATGAAGATGAGCTGTAACATACATCCATATATTCAGGAATGGATTGATATAGTTGAGAAAAAAACATATGCAGTATGCGAAGAGCAGGAGCTGCTTGTTGCGCATGTAAAATGGTGTTTTGAGCATGAAGATATTTATATAGATTGTGATCAGCTGGAGAAATATATCGGGATGTCAAAATACTTCCCGTTTGAAGAAATATTTCCCTGGCAGAAGTTTGTGATCGGACTTCACGATTGCACATATTGGAGAGAATCCGGGATTCCAAGATGGCCGGATTTATTCTGTATGTTGGGGAGAGGAGCGGGAAAAGATGGTACAATTGCGCTCGAATCAGTGTGTTTAATGTCCCCACATAATGGGATCAGAGAGTACGATGTAGATATCTGCGCCAATAATGAGGACCAGGCAATGCGGCCAGTTCATGACGTGATAAACGCATTTGAACGACCGTCTGTGATAAAGAAATTAAAGAAATTCTTCCGATGGACGAAAGAACAGGTTTTATGCTTGAAAACAAAGTCTATTATGAAGGGAAGAACAAACAGTCCGAAAGGAAAAGACGGACTTCGTTCTGGAATCTGTATCTTTAATGAGATCCATCAATATGAAGACTATAAGAATATAAACGTCTTTACGACAGGACTTGGTAAGAAGAAACATCCAAGACGTTCTTACTACACGACAAATGGTGATGTGCGGGAAGGACCGCTGGATGATCTGCTGGAAACTTCCGAACAGATCTTACGAGGTGGCGAACCGGATAATGGGTTATTACCATTTATCTGTAAACTGAATAAAAAGGAAGATGTGGATAAGGAAGAAAACTGGCCAATGGCAAATCCATCGTTGCCGTATCTGCCAAGTCTTATGGAAGAGATCAGGAAAGAATACAGAGAATGGAAGAAAAATCCGAGAAGACTTCCGGCATTTATGACAAAACGAATGAATATTCCGGAAAACGCGGAAGAAATGAGTGTAACGGAGTGGGACAATATCAAAGCGACCAACGTCTTACTGCCGGATCTGGAAAGATGGAGCTGTGTATGTGGAATTGACTATACAAAATTAACAGATTGGGCTTCCGTAGATCTTCATTTCCGAGATGGAGATGAACGGTTTGACATCAGCCATTCATGGATGTGCCTAAATTCGAAAGATATTCCGAGGATCAAGGCTCCATGGAAAGAATGGGCGGATTCCGGAAGACTGACGCTTGTAGATGACGTGGAAATACATCCGTCATTGCTTACAAATTATATACAGGAAGCAAAACGCACCTACAATATCAAAGCTTTAGCCTTGGATGATTTCCGTTTTGCATTAATCGGAAAATATCTGCAGGAAATAGGATTTGATATGAAAGTGAATAAGAATCTGAAGCTGATCCGGCCATCAGACATTATGAAAGTGGCACCTCTGATCGATAGCTGCTTTGTAAATCAATGGTTGCGCTGGGGAGATGCTCCAGAATTAAGGTGGGCCACCAATAATGCAAAACTAATCAGGCATGGAAGAAAACCAGGAAAAGAGGATGATGCCGATATGGGAAATTATGTATATGGAAAAATAGAAGGAAAAAGCAGAAAAACAGACCCATTTATGGCATTTGTAGCGGCGATGACTGTGGAAAACGTGCTGCCGCAGAAACGGGCAAAACCAACACCGAAAATACAGGTTTACAGTTATTAAGGGGGTGAACGTAGGAAATTAAGTATTAAAGACTGGTTGATCAAAAAACTTGGAGGCAGCAGTACCACAAGGATCACAGTGGATGACATTATGAAAGATAAAGATGTACAGAGTGCTATGTACGAAGTATATCTGAGAGAGCTGGCTTTCTGGACTTGTGTCAATAAAATTGCAAATGCCATCAGCAAATGCGAATTTAAAACGTATATCAAGAAGAAAGAAGTAAAAGGGCAGGAGTATTATCTTTGGAATTACGAACCAAATCAGAACCAGAATGCAACGTCATTCATGAATAAGCTGATTGGCAAGCTGTACCGGAACAATGAATGCCTTGTAGTAGAAGTAAACAATCACATTTATGTGGCAGACAGTTACAGCAAAGAGGTGCTGGCATTGAAGGAGTACAGATTCAGCGGGATCACATTTGACGGTTACGAATTGTCTGAAACACGGGAAATGTCGGAAGTAATGTTTTTCGAATTAAACTCAGAAAATATGAGGAATCTCACAAATGGGATGTATGAAACGTATTCAAAATTACTGATATATGCGCAGGATGCCTATAAAAAATCAAGAGGAAAAAAAGGAATCCTGAATATTGGAGCAATTGCACAGGAAAGTGAGAATTTCGATGAAACATTCCAGGAGTTGATGAGCACGCATTTTAAGAACTTCTTTGAAAGCGACAGTGCGGTGTTGCCATTGTTTGACGGATACGAATATCAGGATATTTCAGAAAGCGGAAAGACGTATTCTACAGAGTCAACACGAGATATCAAGTCTTTAGCTGATGACATCTTTGAGTTTACAGCAAGAGCATTTTCTTTCCCACCGAGTCTGGCTAAAGGAGATGTACAGGATACAGGGAAAGCGATTGATGAACTTCTGACCTTTGTGATAGATCCGCTCATTAAGATGCTGCAGCAGGAGATCAACCGAAAGAGAAATGGATACACAGGATTTAAAGCTGGAAATTATGTGAAGATAGAGACTCTGGCAGTCAAGCATATTGATATTTTTGATATTGCAACTCCAGTAGACAAGCTGATCTCAAGCGGAGCATTTACGATCAATGATATTTTGGAAGTGCTCGGCAAACCGAGAATTGAAGAAGACTGGGCAAACCAGCACTTTATGACGAAAAATTATAGTAAGATTCAAGACCTGCTTTCTGATTTGGCAGGGGAGCGTGTGAAAAATGAAGAAAATTGAAAATAGGGTAGAAGCTGCACGATTGATTAAATCACTCGCAACAATCATGAAAACCAGAAAAAATAAAGGCATCCTATTAGGATGCCTGTTGTTTTCGTAGCGGGACTCGAACCCGCATCTGATTGTTAGTTAGACAATTGCTTTATCCATTAAGCTATACGCTCATTAGAGATTGTACTTAAGTACGTGTATAACATATCATAATATAATAAAATTGTCAATAAAATGCTTGACTTTTTGCGTGACATTTAATATAATAAATGCGTGACATAAAGTGAGGTGAGAAGATGAATCCACGAATAGGAAGACCTAAAGTAGATGAACCTAAAGATATTCGTTTCAGTATTCGCATTGATAATGATACCAATGAGAAATTGGACGCTTATTGTGAAAAACATAAAATTACGAAAGCAGAAGCGATTAGACAAGGCATACATTTGCTTTTGGAACAAAAACAATAGAGTGTTGCACCGCTACCAACGAACACAACACTCTACACACGAGGAACTTCCTCTAAAAATATTATAGCATTTAGAGAAGTTCCTTACAACCAGAAAATGAAAGTGAGGAAAATAGAAATGCAGAATTTGAAAGTGATCGAATATAAAGGAATAAGAGTATTAACATCTAAGCAGATAGCAGAGGCATATGGAACAACATCCGATATCATAGGATATAATTATCGTTATAACAAAGAAAGATACATAGAGGGAAAACATTATATTATGCTTTTCGGACAAGCGTTGAGAGAGTTTAAATCAACCAACGTTGAAATTCAACGGTCGTTACCAAAGATAAGTAAACTCTATCTTTGGACAGAAAAAGGTGCATTACTCCATGCAAAGTCATTGAATACGGATAAAGCATGGAAGGTATATGATTACCTAGTTGATTTCTATTTCAGAGTAAAAGAGGGCGAGAAACTTCCAGTAGTGAGAGAAACAAAGTCAGTGTCAATAGAAAAACAGGATGCAAAAGAGACTTTCGATATTGCTCCATATTTCATATCTGTAGTAGAGAAAGTTCCTATTGAAGCATTAGATGCTATGGAGAAAAGTTTTAGGAAAAGTAACAGTAAGACTGTTAAATTGGCTACACTTTCTATTTTAGCAGAAAAGATGAAACGTAATATTGAATAACTAAATACAGTAATCAGAGCATCTATCAGAAATGGTAGGTGCTCTTTTTATAAATCAAACCAGGAAAGGGGTGAGACAAGGAAAAACATAACAAACTGGAGAATGCAGCCTGTTCAGGCAGAGAACAAAACACTTCTGTACATTTATGATGATGTGACAGAATATGGAGAATTTGACTGGAACGCATGGGAATATAAGGACTCGGAGACTTCTGCAAAATATTTTGCAGAGAAACTGAGTGAAATTCCAGAAGGACAGACAATTGAGCTGCATATCAACTCAAATGGCGGATCTGTAAAAGAGGGCGTTGCTATTTACAATTTACTGAAGCAAAAACAAAACCAGAAAGTCGGGATTGTGGATGGCGTAGCACACAGTGTTGCGTTTTTGATTCTACAGGCGTGTGACACAAGAAAAATGTGCTTAGGTACAACGGCACTGATACACAATATGTGGATGTATTGCTCGGGCAATGCAACACAACTGAGAAAATATGCCGATGATCTGGATGACATGATGGAAGCAAACCGGCAAGTTTTTCTGGAAAGGGCGAAGATTGAGGAAAGTGAGTTGATTGAGTTAATGGAAAATGAGACTTACCTCACTCCGGAAAAGGCGCTGGAATATGGACTCATTGATGAGATCATGGGAAAGACAGCAGAGCCGGTCAATACAGAAGAGATTCTGGAGAAGCTGTCCGATATGCAAAGACAGTTAAATAGTCAGGAGAGCTTCCGGCAGCAGATTGCAGCAATGCAGAAACCACAGGAAGACAAGAAACCAAGAAAAAACAATGTATTAAATCTTTTTAGAGGAGGCATGATTTAAGGAAAAATTTAGATGTATTAGAAATGGAAAAAACAGCAATCGTACAGAAGATGAATGAGGCAATCACAGCCGGAGATGCAGAGCAGTTCCAGGCAGCGTTTGTGGAGCTGTGCGATAAGATTCAGGAAAGTGTCATAGAACAGGCACGGGGAATCGTAGAAGAAGCAGATCAGAGAATTCTGTCTGAGCGCGGCGTAAGACAGCTGACATCCAAAGAAAAAGAATATTATCAGAAACTGGCAGAAGCCATGAAAGCACCGAATCCGAAACAGGCAGTAGAAAATCTGGATGTGGTAATGCCATATACCGTAATTGACAAAGTATTCGAAGATTTGAAAACAGATCATCCGCTGTTGTCCAAAATCCAGTTTACATCCGTAACAGGGTTGACACGAATGATGATGAATACGAATGGATATCAGAAAGCAGCATGGGGAAAACTTTGCGCAGAGATCATCCAGGAGCTGACATCCGGATTTAAAGAGGTAGATGTGACACTGAGCAAACTGTCAGCATTTCTTCCGGTGTGTAAAGCAATGTTGGATCTGGGGCCAGAATGGTTGGATGCTTATGTGAGACAGGTTCTGTATGAAGCGCTTGCAAATGGATTGGAAGACGGTATCATCAATGGAACTGGAAAAGACATGCCAATCGGTATGACAAAACAGGTGGGAGACTCTGTTACGATCAAGGGTGGAGTATATCCAGATAAAAAAGCAGTAAAGGTTACAAAGTTTAATGATGTGCAGCTTGGAAAATTGGCATCTGTTCTGGCAATCAATGAAAAAGGACAGGCAAGAACCGTAGACACACTGATTCTGGTGGTAAATCCGTCAGATTATTTCAGTAAAGTCCTGTCGGCAACACAGAGACCGGCGCCGGGCGGTGGATATGTAAGTACACTGCCATTCCCAATCGATGTGATCCAGTCTCCGGCGGTAGGAGTCGGAAAGGCTGTATTTGGTATGGCAAAGCTTTACCTCATGGGAGCTGGAATCGAAAATAACGGAAGAATCTTGTATTCAGATGATTACAGATTCCTGGAAGATGAGAGGGTTTACCTGATCAAAATGTATGGTCATGGATTTGCAGTAGATGATAATGCCTTCATGCTTTTGGACATCAGTGATCTACAGCCAGCGCATTATGAAGTGGAAGTTGTTCCAAGTGTAGAAAATGTGGAAAATGCAAATCTTGCAGATTTTAAGGTGGGTGGACACACGCTGACACCAGAATTTACAGAAGGAGAATTGACATACACCCTGACAACAACAGACGCATCAAACACGGTGCAGGCGGTAATCGCAGACAGCACTGCAGAACTGGAATTGACATACAATGACAAACCGATTGCAAACGGCAGCAGAGTTACATGGGCTTCCGGCGCAGGAAATGTAGTAAAAGCAAAAGTGACAGATGGAAAGACAACCAAGACATATCAGGTGACGGTAACGAAGAATGAGGGATAATCATGAGTGATCTTTTAGAAGATGTGAAGAATTTTCTGGATATTACATGGGATATGGATATCAGGGAGCGTAAAAAGCTCTCTGGTATCGTAGAGAGAGGAAAAGCGTACCTTGAGGGCAAAATAAGATTTTGTGATTTTGAAAGCGAAACACAAGAAAAAGAGCTGCTCTTAAATTACTGCATGTATGCAAGAGCCGGTCAGGTAGATGAGTTTATTCAAAATTATAAATCAGAAATCATATCACTGCAGATGCGCAGTTTCCGAAGAAAAGCGGGTGGATGCAATGCCGAGACGTAAGGATACAAAGTTTATCACATTTAACGATGGGTCACTGGATATATGCAGAGTAAAAGGGCGAAAGATTGTAGAGACCAGGCAAGCTGGAATTCGATTCGGATTTCGTACAGTTGGAATCAAACGGTTCTATGAGGCAAAGGTATTATCCAATCAGATTGACGAAGTAGTTGCAATTCTGCCGGTAGAAGACATTTCTACGATGGACATCTGCATAATCGGAGAAAAGCAGTACAAGATCATACAGATTCAGAATAAATACGATGCAACGCCACCTTGTTTACTGCTTTCTTTGGAAAGAGTAGTAACGACTTATGAGGATGTGAGAAACCATGCCGAAAATTAATATTGATCAGTTAGCAATCGAAGTCATGCAGGAGTTAGATGCGTATCGTGAGGATGTACAGGAAGCAGTGGAAAAGGCAGTAAAAGAGACGGCGAAGCAGACAGCTGCGGAATTACGTTCCATATCACCGGAAGGAGATACCGGTGAATATGCAAAGCACTGGAGCTATAAACGAGACAAAAATTTGAGTGGAAGGCACCGCTATGATATGGTGGTGTATTCCAAAAAGCCGGAATACCGGATTACACATTTGCTGGAAAAAGGACACGCAAAGAGGAATGGTGGAAGAGTGGACGGGATCCCGCATATCAAAATTGCAGAAAAGCACGCAAAGGAAATTCTACAGGAAAGGATAGAACGATATTTATGACAAAGGAGAGGATAGAAGCAATTCTGGATGTACTGGAAATTGAATATCGGTATCATCATTTCGAAGAACGTGAGGCGGTGAATCCTCCTTTTATTTGCTGGTTGATTCCGGAAACGAGAAATTTCTCCGCAGATGGGAAGGTATATTTTAAATCAAACAAAGTTGATATTGAACTGTATACAGATGAAAAGGACTTTGAACTGGAAGAACGTGTAGAAGCGGCACTTGATGCAGCAGATCTCTTCTGGCAGAAAAGTGAACAGTATATTAAATCAGAAAATATGTATGAAGTATTATATGAAGTGGAGGGCTAAGTAAGGAAAGAAAGACAGGCAACAAAAAAGGATAAAGTCAAATTTAATATCCATAATGCGCATGTTGCGCTTTTGCAGGAAAGTGACACGGGAGAAATTACATTTGATACACCGTTTGCGGTACCTGGCTCCGTATCGCTTTCACTGGAAGCACAGGGAGAACTGACACCGTTTTATGCGGATGGAATCAAGTATTATGTTTCTTCTTCCAATAGCGGATATGAGGGAGACTGGGAAATGGCGCTGATCACGGATGAGTTCCGGGAAAAGATTTTAAGTGAATACATTGACAAGAACAAAGTCATGCTGGAGGAAGCGACTGCAAAAGTAAAACGGTTTGCGCTGGGATTTGAAATTGACGGCGATGTGAGGGGAACACGGTTCTGGTTCTATTGCTGTACCTCTACACGTCCTAAAACAGAATCCAGCACAACAGAGGACGCGATTGAACCTACAACTGACACTGTCACAGTTTCTGCATCCGCTGTACAGCTTGGAACAGCTAAGAAAATGGCAGTTCGGGCAAAGACAACAGCAGATACAACAGATGACTTATACGAAAAATGGTTTGATAAGGTGTACATTCCAGATCAGGAAGTTGCAGCATAAAAGGAGAACAGGATGAGAAAGACGATCACAATCAATGGAACAGAATATAAATTCAAAAGTTCTGCCGCAATCCCCCGGATTTATCGACTGAAATTTGGGAGAGATATTTTTGTAGATATGCAGAAAATTGAAAAGCAGATCAAGATCCAGGAAAAACTCAAAGACGAGATGCAGAAAAAATGCGCAAAAGAAGGTACAGAATTTGATGAAAGTAAGTTTGAAAGCGGAATCCCGATCGAATCACTGGAAATGTTTGAAAACATTGCGTTTCTGATGCATAAACATGGCGATCCTGACCAGCCGGACGATATCAACGAGTGGTTGGATCAGTTCGAGACATTTGATATCTATGAGATTCTGCCGGAAATCATGGAAATGTGGAAATCAGAAAATAAACAGATGTCAGTTCCAAAAAAAAAGAGAGGGAAATAGACCGTGAGGTCAATACCGCATTGTTTATGCTTCGATGTGCACAATGCGGTATTTCTATTTCTGATTTAGACCTGTTAAGCATTGGAATGATCAACGATATGTTTATCGAAATGAAGAATGATGAGTATGATTATCCGAAAATTGCAACACAGGCGGATATTGATGCACTGTAAAGGAGGGATGTAAGGGCAGGGAGCAGAATAAAAGGAATTACCATAGAGATTGGTGGCGATACTTCCAAGTTGGAAAAGGCACTGTCCGGTGTTGACAAAAAACTATACGGTGTAGAACAGTCATTAAAAGATGTCAATAAATTGCTGAAGCTGGATCCCACGAATACGGAATTGCTGAATCAGAAGCAGAAGTTGCTGCAGCAGTCGATCGGTGAAACGAAAAATAGGCTGGAAACTTTAAAACAGGCAAGTGAACAAGCAGCAAAAACCGCCGGAAATTATGATGCTTGGAAAGAGGCGTATACTCCGATTCAAGAGGAGATTGTAAAGACCAACGAAAAAATGGACAAGCTCAAAAAGAGCATGAAGTCTATGGAAGAAAGTGGTCAGATTGATACGGAAGAGTACAAAAAACTGCAGACAGAGGTAGACCAATCGTCTGATAAACTGAAAGAACTGAAAGCACAGAAAAAGCAAGTAGATGATGAATTTGGACAGCCGATCAGTCCAGAAGGATTCGATTCTCTTCAAAGAGAGATTATTGAGACAGAACAGAAACTGAAATCACTAAAAGAGACTACAGGAAGTGCAAGTGCGAATCTTGCAAAAGTATCTGCGGTATCCGGAGAGTTTGGAAATAAGGTCAAAGGAGTGGGACAATCCTTGCTGCCGGTAACGGGGGCACTGACTGGTGTAGGGGCGGCATCCACTGTTATGGCAAATAATTTTAACGATGCAATGAGTCAGGCGGCGGGAGCACTTGATAAGCCCATGTCTGAAATGGAAGATCTAAGACAGCTTGCAATCCAGACCGGACAGGATACAGTCTTTTCTGCAACTGATGCAGGAAATGCGATCACAGAACTGGCAAAAGGTGGTTTGACAGAAGCCGACATTAAAGCAGGGGCATTAAAAACTACAATGGATCTTGCGGCATCTTCCGGGATGGATCTTGGAGAGGCAGCAAATGTTGTTGTACAGGCAATGGGAGCGTTTGGTCTGTCTGCGAATGAGTCTGCAGAAGCGGCAAACGCTTTGGCCGGGGCAGCAGCTGCATCTTCTACGGATGTAGAACCTCTCACACAGGCACTGGCACAGTGTTCTGCTGGAGCAAAAAACGCTGGATGGTCTATACAGGAAACAACAGCGGTTTTGGCTCGTTTTGCAGATGCCGGAATCGAGGGAAGCGATGCCGGAACATCTTTAAAAACCATGCTCCAGAGGCTGGCGGCACCAACATCGGAAGCAGCAGCAACAAAAATAGAAACATTGGGCATTAAAACGAGAGATGCCAGTGGAAATCTTCTGGGAGCTGCTGAAATGGCTCAAGAATTGCAAGACAAACTGGGTGGATTGGATGCTGCTTCGAGGGATGCAGCATTATCAGCAATCTTCGGGTCCGATGCAATGCGTGCTGCTACTGTGATGATGGATAGCGGGACTGAGGGGCTTCAAAAATATATCGATGCGGCAAATGATCAGGAGGCAGCACAAAGGCAGGCAAATTCTCAGATGAGTGATGGATCAAGAGCAATCGAGGAATTAAAAGGATCTCTGGAAACCGCAGCGATTCAGATTGGAGATACACTGGCACCAATTGTCCAGAAGGTAGCAGAACTTATTACCGCACTTGTCAATAAATTTTCAGCACTACCGGAAGGCGTGCAACAGGTGATTGTAGTAGTCGGAATTCTGGTTGCAGCATTAGGTCCACTACTGATGGTAATCGGCCAGATATCACTGGGGATATCTGCGGTAGCAGGTACGCTGTCGAAATTATCCGGAATTGGAGGAGTGGTGACAAATCTGATTGGTGGAATTAAAACGGCAGTAACGGGGTTACTTGGAATAATAACGGCACATCCTGTAATTGCGGCTATAACGGCAATTATAGTGACATTGGTTGCTTTATACAATAAATTCGAATGGTTCCGTGATGGTGTGAACGGGATTTTAAAGGCAATCAAAGACGGATTTTTTGTAGCATGGGATGGAATTGTAGAATTTTTTACAGAAACGATTCCCAATGCATGGAATGAGATGGTATCGTTCTTTCAAGGAATACCGGCATGGTGGAGTGGTATATGGGATAGTGTACAGGCAAAGTTTGAATCTGTATGGACAAGTATCATGGAAATTCCGATTATCAAAGAATTGATATCGATTATCAAAGATTCTTTCGAACGGCTAAAAGAAGATTTAGGCGGAATCTGGACTGGAATAAAAATGTTGGCTGAGAATACTTGGGAATTTATCAAAAATGCAACATTGGCTCCAGTTCTTCTTTTGATTGATCTTGTGACCGGAGATTTTAAAAGATTAAAATCCGATCTTGAGAATATTCTGAACAATATCAAAAATGCATTTACAAATATATGGACTGCAATTCAAAGCATTACGGAAAATTTCTGGGATGCGATAAAAACAGTAATCTTAACAAAAGTAGAGATGACAAATGAAATTGTATCTACATTGATGAATGCATTGAAAACACAGTTAGAAAATATTTGGAACAGCATACAAAATACAGCTGAAAGAATAGGAAGCAATATTCAGGAATCCATGTCGAATATATGGAACAATATTCAAAATACAATAAAAACTACGGTGGACAACGCGAGAAATTCTGCAATCAGTGGGTTTGAGGCATTGCGTGATGGAATCAAAAATACAATTCAGGAACTACCACAAATTGTAAGTAATATTTTTGACAAAATAGGATCTACGATTTCCGGGTGGATAGACAATGCGAAGGAGTGGGGTGCTGATTTCATCCACGGATTAACAGAAGGAATTTTATCCGGAGTAAATGGGATTATAGATGCAGTAAGAGGAATTGGAGACAAGATTCGTTCTTTCCTGCATTTTTCAAGACCAGATGAAGGTCCTTTGAGAGATTATGAAACATGGATGCCGGATTTTATCGATGGAATGGTAAAAGGAATCAATAAGAATGTGTACAAGGTTTCCAATGCGGTAAAAAGAGTTGCCAAGACGATGAGTGAGAGTATGTACGGAGGAACTCCAGCTCTGGCAAGTGCTACACAGACTAACATTGTTTTGAACAATAATGTCGGTGTGCAAATTGGAAATCAAAAGCTTGATTCTTATATTGTAGAAACAGCCAAAAAAGGATTTACATCTCAAGTACATCACACAAAAAGAGGAAAGGGGAGACGGTAAATGTATGAAATTATCAGAAACGGCCATACAAATACAGAAATAGGAATACTTGTACGAGAAAGACCGTCTATCCCTTCGGCAGAGTATAACTATACGGAATTGAACATACCGGGAAGAGATGGGAGCATATTCAAAGAAGATGGAACTGTGAGCGACATTACAATCACAGTTCCATTTACATTTGCAGAAAATCCTCAAAGATGGCAGGAACGATTTCGGGCTGCGAGAAGATGGCTTATGAGAAAAGATGATACAGAACTGATTTTAAGCGATGAACTGGAGTATTTCTATCACGTAAAACATACTAAGATCAATGCAGCAGAACGGCAAGTAAAAGAGGTCGGAGAGTTTGATGTAGAATTTACGTGTGAGGGATACCGATATCGAACAGATGGAAAAGCAGAATATACACCGGAAGAGGTGTTTTACAATCCATATGACAGATCAAGACCAGTCTATTTGATCACAGGTGAAGGTGAGTGCATCCTGCAGGTAAACGGAAGTCAAATGAAAGCGAATGTTGGCCAGAATCTGGTGATTGATACAGACAGGCTGATGGCATACAGAAAAGATGGAAAATTGATGAACACATCTGTGTATGGAGATTATGCAGAACTACATCTTTTACCGGGAGAGAATACCGTGTATATCTCAAGAGGATTTGATCTGAAAGTGATTCCGAACTGGAGGTGCTTATAAGGATAGAACTTTATAAACCAGGAAATACGGATTATGAACATAACGGTGATATGCCATTACTTCCGGAGAGCGCTTCTGTAAAAGCAATACTAAACGGAAGTTGGAAAGCGGAGATTCAGCACCCGATCGATGAAGAGGGACGTTGGAAGTGGATAGAAGAGGACGCAGTCGTAAAACTGGAGTCATTCAATGGAACACAGTTATTTCGGATCAAAAAGAAAGCAAAATCAGATGCTGGCGTGAGTGCAGAACTGGAACCGGTTTTTATGGATGCGATTGATGATTGTTTTCTGTTGGATATACGTCCAACGGAAAAAAACGGGCAGCAGGCACTGGACATCATGACCGCACCAAATAAAAAGTACAGTGGAAAATCTAATATCAAAATAATATCAACAGCATATTACCAGACAAAGAACCTGATCGAAGCAATCTGCGGAGAAGAGGAGAACTCCTTCCTGAACAGATGGGGCGGTGAGGTTCTTTTTGATAATTATACGATCACCGTCAATGACCGAGTTGGAATCGATCATGGGGTGCAGGTTTTATACGGGAAAAACATTGCGGAAAACGGGCTGCAGGAAGAGATTGATACCAGCGAGGTCATTACAAGGATTGTACCAAAGGCATATAACGGATACATGATAGAGGGGAATGAACCATGGGTGGACTCACCACTGCTTGATAAATATCCAACAATAAAATACGGAGTGATCACATTTGAAGATGTGAAGATGAAGGCCGATGCTGCGGAAGATGACGAGGAGAACGGAATCGTGATCTGCAATACACAGGAAGAACTGAACAATGCGTTAAAAGAAAAATGCGAGGAACAGTTTGAAGCTGGAATTGACAAGCCGAAGGTTACGATATCCGCTGATATGGTTATGCTGCATGATACGGAATTGTACGCGGATATCCGGGAACTGGAAGAAGTTTCTATCGGAGACACGGTACATTGTCGTCACAGCAAACTGGATATTGTAACAGATGCACGTGTCATAGAACTGGAATGGGATTGCATCAATGAAGAGGTTGCATCTGTTGTGTTGGGAGACTTTCAATATAATTTCATTGCGGATGTATCAAGTATGTCAAATCGGATAGAAAGTGCAATCCGACCGGATGGCACTGTGATAGGAGCACAGGTCAACGGCATCATAAACGGAGTGAAAGCACAGTTTCGGGCACAGTCCGACATCGCACAAAAACAGAAAGTACGCGCTGTTTTATTTGAAGATTTGAATCCGGAGTCGGAAACGTTTGGAGCAATGTGCCTTGGTACAATGGGGTTCGAGATTGCCAGTAAAAGAACTGCAGATGGAAGAGACTGGGACTGGTCCACCTTTGGAACAGGACAGGGATTCTTTGCTGATTTTATCACAGCAGGAACAATGCTGGCTGATCGGATCAGAGGTGGAACTTTGGAAATCGGAGGACTTGACAATAATAGTGGCGTTGCAAGGGTGCTGGATGCAAGCGGGAAAGAAATAGTCCGACTGGATAAAGATGGAATTTACGCAGAAGGGAAATATATCTGCGATTCTTTGAGCGATAATCGGCGTGTGACAATAAAGGACGGAACAATATTATTTTCAAACAAAAATGATGAGGGCGTTCTTTGTATGACGTATGTTGGAAATGCATTGTTATTCACCGATGGAAACAAAGAAGACAGCAAAAGCTTACTAAGGATCACGAAGGATGCGGTTCTGTTAGATGCGGAAAACGTTGGACCCGGAGTTTATGGAAAGACTGGAACTGCAGTTTTTTCAAATGGGACAAATCTAAGGTTTGAAAAAGGATTTCTTGTGGGTGGAATCACGAAAGAAGGTGATTTCTGATGTCATGGACGATAGGAAACTTTTATCTGACCACAGAGCAGATGCAGGGGAATGCAAGAGAAGTACTAAGTTTTTTTGAACAAAAAGGATGGTCGCTGAATGCTATTGCTGGGATATGCGGCAACATGCAAAGTGAATCGAACATCAATCCCGGAATTTGGCAAAGCCTGCAGGAGGGAAACTATAGTGGAGGTTTTGGACTGGTACAGTGGACACCGGCAACGAATTATACAAACTGGGCCGGTGCGAACGGGTATGGGATTACGGATCCAAACGGTCAGCTTACATGGATAGATTCTGTTACAGTTTCTTTTGGTCAGTGGATTGCAACCGATGCATATCCGCTGTCGTTCGATCAGTTTAAGGTCAGCGGAGAATCACCGGAATATCTGGCATCTGCATTTTTGAAAAACTTTGAACGTGCAGGCGTAGAAGTGGAAGCCGAGAGGCGGCAGCAGGCAAGATATTGGTACAACTACCTGAGTCAATATGCAGGAGGATCTGAAAAAATAGAAGCTGCGGTAAACTGGGCGATTCAAATCGCAAATGATAACAGTCACGGATATGATCAGACAAACCGCTGGGGACCGGATTACGATTGCTCCTCGTTATTGATTCAGGCGTGGGAAAATGCCGGGGTTCCGGTAAAAAGCAATGGGGCAACCTACACCGGCAATATGCGGGAAATATTTTTGAATTGCGGTTTTACGGATGTGACAGGGCAGATAAATCTGGCAACAGGATCCGGTGTACAAAGAGGGGATATCCTTCTGAACATCGTAAACCATACTGCAATGGGAATTGGAAATGGACAGGTTGTGCAGGCCAGCCAAAATGAATTTGGCGGAACAACCGGCGGCCAGACTGGTGATCAGACAGGAGAGGAAATTTGGACAACCGGATACTATAACTATCCGTGGGACTGTGTGCTGCGATACAAAAGCGGTGGAGGTGTGTTGCCGGGAGACGTTTACCTCGTTAGGTGGATACCAGGATAAGAAAGAAGGTGTGATATGGAAACAACGACAACTTTATACATTGACGTGAGAAACCCGGGAATTATGCAAACAATCTATGCAGTACAGTACGATTCGGGCAGACTTCTGCGCTGTATGATTTCCGGAATGGCAAAGACAATCAGTAAGGCCAGGATTTATTGTAAGAAACCAAGCGGATCAGAAACTTACACAGAAGGAACCGTGATAAGCAATTATTGCGTCCTGTTCAGTTTGACGCCGCAAATGGTTGCAGAAGTGGGAAATACGGAATGCCAGCTTCATTTGATTGATGGTAGCAATGCTGTCACATCATTTAAGGTGAAGATGGAGGTCCGAGAAAACTTAGTGGCTGCATCCGAAATACAGTCAACCAGTGAATATCAGGCACTAGTAGACATACTAAATCGTTTGGAGAAGTATGATCCGATTGAAATTACAACGATTGAAATTGATTCTCTGCAGTCAGGAACCATAGAAAGTGGAAGCATTGCTTTAAACGTGCAAAAGATTTATGCCTCTGTAGGACAGATGAATGCAGGATTTGAAACCGATGGTCTTCCGGAAAATGCGATTGTGATGATAAGTACCGGTAACCCGGATGATGCAGATAATGCCAAGGTTTATAGAAAGGGCGCAACTGGATATGAGTACATGGTAGATTTATCCGGTGCAACAGGGGCTAAAGGAGAGAAAGGGGATCCTGGTCCAAGAGGAGAAAAAGGGATTCAGGGGGATCCAGGGAAAGATGGAACGGGTGTTACTATACTGGGTTCCTATAAAACAGAAGAGGAATTGAACAGAGAACATCAAACAGGAAATGTGGGCGAATCCTATCTGGTAGATGGAAATCTATATGTATGGGACAACGTATCTGGCCAGTGGAAAAATGTAGGACGTATTCAGGGTCCGGAAGGACCGGCAGGAAAAGCAGCAACAATACGGATCGGAACTACTACGACCGGGGAGGCCGGAACAGAGGCGTCTGTTGAAAATTCGGGTACAGAAACAGAGGCGGTATTTGATTTCGAAATTCCCCGGGGTGATTCCGGAGAAGTAACAGGGATAGAGGGGATTCCGAATTCGGATATCGATTCGCTTGGAGGAGGCGCATAAGAATGATAATTGCAGTATTTGATGAATGCTCCAGGCGTGTGGATATCGATGGAAAGTTGACACAATGGGATTATGGACAAGTACTCCAGATTTGTGGAATGCAGATCCAGGAAAAGCAGATACAGGTACATTTTTCAAATCGATGTACAGAACAAGCGTGGATCGTGCTTGGAACAGTGGAGGATGGAGATATCTTTGTAGAAATTCCAAATGAATTGCTGAAGAAAAACGGAATCATCAATGCGTATGTATATCAGACGATTCCGGGAGAAGGAAGAACAACGTTCGAAGTTCGGTTGGGAGTCAAAGCAAGAAAAAAACCACAAGATTACGAAGCGCCAGATGATAAACACGCATTGGAGCAGGTGTTAGAGCAACTCAATAAAAAAGGGGACAGGCTGTATCTGGAAGAAAACCGGATGCAGCTTTTTTCTGGAGAGAATCTACTCAGTGAAGTGGAACTGCCGGAAGGCGGGGGAAGCGAAACTGTGGAGATAGAGTCGATCACCAATCCGGAGATTGACGAGATTATGAAAGGAGCAGAATAAGTATGCCAAGAAAAAAAGCAACAGAAGCAGCAACATTTGCTGCAGAAAAGAAGTACCTGGATCAGGATGGACTTGCACACCTGGTACAGAAAAACGATGCAAGATACGTAAGAAGAGAGGAGGGAAAGGGGTTATCTGCCAATGATTTTACAGACGAATACAAGCAGAAGATTGACGACCTTGCATATACAAAGATTGCGATCAACAGTCTGACTGCCACGAACAGCAGCAATGAAATTGGCGCAACGGTAGCAGCAAGTGATGTTGCATGGACGTTAAACAAAGAGCCAAAGACCCAGAAGAACAAATTTGGAACAGAGCAGGAGGAAACTCTGGATAAGAGCATCCGTAAGAAATCATACACAGGAAAGACAGTGAAAGCAAATACGAATATCGTTCTTACTGTTACAGATGAAAGAGATGCGTCTGTATCCAGAACCGTGACAATCGCATTCCAGCCAAAAGTATACTGGGGCAAGACCAACAAAGCATCACTCGCAAATGCGGATATCCTTGCGTTAGAGGGTTCTGCGCTTGCAGGCGGCAGAGGACGCAGTTTTACAGTAAATGCCGGAGCAGGTGAGAAGATCGTGTATGCAATCCCTACATCATTTGGAACTCCGACTTTTAATGTCGGTGGATTTGACGGCGGATTTACAAAAGCGCAGACATTGGAGTTTACCAACGCATCCGGATATAAGCAGAGCTATGACGTATGGATGTCTGTAAACGCAGGACTGGGGTCTACAGCAGTCACAGTAAAATAAGGAGGTTTGAAAGATGGCACAGAGTATTGAAGGCGGTGTTGTAATCGTCAACACCTTATCCACAAAGAATGATGGAAATTATCCGCTGTGCATGGCGGAAAGTGTACAGCTTTCAGAAGGGAAATCCGTAGAGGAGAAAATCGGGGAACTGGAAGCAGGAGCAGGAAATGAAGTAATTACAGAAGAAGAAATCAATGGATTATTTCAGTAATAAAGGAGAAGAAAGAATATGGCGAAATTTTTAGATTTTACAGGACTTGGAACATTTAAAACAAAAATGCAGGAATGGGCAAATGGTGCATTTCGAAAGAAAACTGACAAAGTAGTTTCTACTGATGTTACGTATAATGGAAAATCGCTGGATGAAGCAATTAAAAGTGGAGAATTTAAGGGAGATAAAGGAGACAGAGGAGAAACCGGCGCAGCTGGAGCACAGGGACCAACAGGACCAGCTGGTGCAGTAGGTGCACAAGGGCCTCAGGGATTACAGGGTCCACAAGGTCCGGCTGGGGAAGCGTTTAAAATCGCTAAGACATTTGCTTCCGTTAATGCGATGAATGAAGGGTTTGCGACAGATGGAGTAAAGACTGGGCAGTTTGTCATGATTGACACAGGAAATGTAGAGGATGCTGACAACGCCAAGTTATATGTTAAAGGGACGTCATCTTACACATACATCACAGACTTATCAGGAGCCACCGGTATGACAGGCCCACAGGGACCTCAGGGATTGCAGGGGGCTGCTGGACCAGCAGGACCGGCGGGAGCAAAAGGTGAACAGGGGATTCAAGGACCTGCAGGCGCAAAAGGAGACAAGGGAGAAACGGGACCACAAGGACCTCAGGGATTGAAAGGCGATGTTGGACCAATGGGACCACAGGGCCCAGCAGGATCGGACGCAAACGTGGAAAGTATTACAAACGAAGAGATAGATTCGTTGTTTACCATGTAAAGTGGGGTGGTTAAATGAAATATTTAAGTTGGACAGGATTGCAGCATTTTTACGACAAATACATTGGGAATCTGAATGAACAGTTAAAGAATGTTAAGGAAAACATTGGAAACTTAGGAAACCTCGCAACAACATCGAAAGAAAATTTAGTGTATGCAATCAATGAAATAAAGAGTGCACTATCATCCCTTGTAGAGAAAAAAGATATTGTGGATAATTTGACGTCACAGGCAGGTGATGCACCACTGAGTGCAAATATGGGCCGAGAGTTAAGCGAGGACATGAGTGTAGAGACGGAATGGAAGATTTATAACGAAAATAACTGGGAACTAAAATATCGGAAAAGCGGATACAAACGGTATCAGGTAAGAATGATTTATACAGACAAAAATGGATCGCACGATAACAAAGACAGAGTAATTATGATTGGATGCCCATTTACTCCAGATGGAGACCAAAGGTTAGTGATGTTAATGAATGTTGCACAGCAAATTGTAGGAACGGGAAATATACAATTCAAAACAAACAGAAACGTTACATTGTCTGCAGAAGAATATAACAATCCTGTTACGTATGAGTGTTATGGAGAGGTAATCGTGCAATAAGAGAGAGTCTGTACACATTTTATTTTACAATTCGAATACAGGAAGGAAAGTGAGGATATGAAGAAAATGAATTATGCAGAACCAATTATTGATGTTTATAATGCGATTGTAGGAACGGTCGTTGCTGTTCTCTCGTACATCCTCGGAGAACATTGGATTTTATTTGTAGCATTTTTGCTTTTAAATATTGCTGATTGGCTAACAGGATGGATGAAGAGCAGAATGGCTAAGAAAGAAAATTCTGTTAAAGGATGGAAAGGCGTATTAAAGAAATTAGGGTACTGGTTGATGATTATGGTAGCATTTGGAGCAAGTGCAGTATTCATAGAAATAGGAAAGACTATCGGAGTAGATTTACAGGTTACAACATTACTTGGATGGTTTGTACTTGCAAGCTTGCTTATTAACGAGATTAGATCGATCTTGGAAAATTTTGTAGAAGCTGGATTAAATGTGCCAGTTGTTCTTATCAAAGGATTAGAAGTTGCAGATAAGTTGGTAAATAAAGACGATAATACTAAATAATGAATGTTTATGGAATGGGGGGTGGTTCCAATGTGTGTATAAATATAGAAACTCGTAAATAAGTAAAGAATAGATTATGGAGGTATTATTTTATGGTAAATTTAGAACAATTCATTCAAAATATGGTAAATATGTGTAATGACAATTCATATGGTTATCGTCTCGGAGGATGGGGGCCAAAGGATTACGATTGTGCAAGCTCCATCATAACAGCATTGCGAAATGCTGGATTTGATACTGGATCAGCTACATATACAGGGAATATGGGAGCAGAGCTTTGCGCGAGAGGATGGACAAGACTGCCAGTTGGCACTTCATTGAACAGAGGAGATATTCTTCTAAATGAAGTGAATCATGTGGCATTATATGTAGGTAATAACCAGCTGGCTGAATTTTCTTCTGATTACGATGGAGCTTCAGGGGACAGCAGTGGAAAAGAAGCGAGTGTGCATGGGTATTATAATTTCCCGTGGGATTGTATTTTGAGATATAAAGGCAACACAGAAACGGAAGAAATTAAGAATGTACATTTATATGAATGGAACGGGGGAGATAATCAGTGGTGGAAGCTGATAAAGGACACAGATGGATTCTATGAAATGCAGTGCAAAGGAAATGGTCTGTTTTTGGATGTACATGAAGGTAAAGATGAGAATGGACAGAATGTTGTAGCCTATAAAAGGAATGGAACAAATGCTCAGAAATGGAAGATAATCCCAGTAAATGATTCAATATTAGGGAATTTTGCGTTTGAACTCGCTCCGAAAATCAATACAAATAAGCGTTTGGATGTGTTTGGAAATGGAGTAGACAACCATACAAATATCGATATTTATGATACAAATGGTTCAGATGCGCAGCGTTTTTACATGAGACCAATCGGAGAGGGCTATTATCAGATTATCAATATCAACAGTTTAAAATCTGTTGATGGAGGCGGAATCTTATAATAGTGAAAAGAGAGCTTGGAAACAGGCTCTCTTTTATTGTGCGTATTATGCAAAAAGGTGGTGAGAACATGAGTGAACAGAACGAATTCGGAAGAATAACAGCGGAAGAACTGGAAAAGGCATTTGAGACGGAAGAGCAGGAGGAAGAGAAAGAATGAAAATTGGCTTAAGGGGAGGACACTCCCCAAATTGTAAAGGTGCAATCGGTCTGATCGATGAGCAGGAAGAAGTGCGGAAGATCTACAATGAGCTCGCACCAATGTTAGAGGCTGCCGGTCATACTGTGATTGATTGTAATTCCAACGCAACGAATGTATCCGGCGAGTTGGCAGACGGCACAAATAAAGCGAATGGAGCAGGATGCGATATCTATGGTACCCTGCACATGAACGCTGCTGAATCTCCGGAAGCAGGAGGCGTAGAGGTGTGGTTATATGATGCATCCAATCCGACTATGAACATGATTGCAAGTAACATCTGCAAGAATTTTGAAGAAAAAGGATTTGTTAACCGCGGTGTTAAATATAGTTCCGGCTATCATGATCTGAATGCATCCAATATGCCCGGTATGATCGTAGAGACATTATTTTGCACCGGCACAGATGATGTAGCACGGTATCGTA
>ENA-OPTX01000036-OPTX01000036.1-human-gut-metagenome-genome-assembly--contig:-NODE-36-length-95346-cov-6.478062_pt1 | contig 95346 bp, 92 predicted proteins | sample MGYA00241465_ERZ501922 | MGnify/ENA primary metagenome ERZ501922 (study PRJEB25962, sample SAMEA2042399) | human gut metagenome | biome: human gut; feature: human-associated habitat; material: faeces...
CGTACAGTGACTTGTCGCCAGTTTCCTAACTTGACATTCGCTCCACGGAAAACCTACTATATATAAGTAGCAACCTCGCGCTTCTACGCTATCAATGTCACAGCCCTCTTAGTATATCTGATGGGAAAGTATTTTGCAAGCCTTTTCGGGGAAATATTGTATTTTTTTCCATACAATATCAGTCTTTCCTTTACATTTTCCCTTCGGCCCATAGTTTCCTATTTTATAGAAAAGAAAATCATTTGTCAATCATCATCCAAAGAACACCGTATTTACGTTATTTAATTAACATTTATAGGTTCTCCGCCCAGTTTTTGTTAGGCATTTTCGATAAATCTGATTGACTTTTTCTATAGAAATTGGTAAAATTAGAAAAAGAACAGATAGTATTAAATTTAACGAAATATATTCATATCGGGGTGCTTATATTTCAATGTCATATAGTTGATTATCTGTTCCTATTTTTTTGATACATTTAAACAATCTGGAGGGATGAACTATGAACGTTATTATGATTTTACGTATCGTGCTGGGACTCTTTGCATTAGTATCTTTAGGATTCTTTGTAAAAGACCTGCTTGCTCACAAAGAAGATTTTACAAAAGAAAAAGCCGTACCTTTAGCAATCATCGGCTGCATTACCAACCTTCTTGATACATGGGGAATCGGTAGTTACGCAACCACACAGGCCGGGTTCAAATTTACAAAGTCAAGCCCGGACGAGACAATTCCTGGAACACTGAATGTTGGAGATACATTCCCTGTAACATTGGAAGCATTACTGTTCTTCAGTTTCGTTGACATTGATCCACTTACCTTAGTATTAATGCTTGCAGGCTCTGTTGTTGGTGCTCTTGTTGGTGCTGGTATCGTTTGTAAATGGAATGTTAAGTATGTTCGTATTGGTCTTGGTGTTGGTCTTATGATTCTTGCAGTCGTAATGGCTTGCAGAAATGCAGGTGTAGGACCTTTCGGTATGGCTGGTACAGCATTAGGCTTAACAGGAATCAAATTAGTAATTGGTGTTGTTGTTAACTTCTTCTTAGGCGCTCTTATGATGATCGGTGTTGGTCTGTACGCACCTTGTCTCGCATTAGTTAGTGCACTGGGAATGGAAGTTGGAACTGCTTTCCCAATCATGATGGGATCTTGTGCATTCCTTATGAACGCTGCTTGCTTCAAGTTTATCAAAGAAGGCAAGTACGACAGAAAGGCCGCTTTCTACTTGGCAGTATTCGGATGCATCGGCGTATTTATCGCTTACAAGGTTGCATGTATGTTCTCACTGAAGACATTGACCTACATCATCTGTGTAGTAATGGTTTACACATCTATCATGTTCTTCAGAGATGCTAAAAAGGCAGCATAGTTAGTAATCGCATAGTTTATATAAAGATATCCAAGGATGGTTCCTCCCGAGGAGCCATCCTTTTTTCTATTCCTTTCATCTGCACATTTAAAATTGCCTCAAAACATACTCTTTTTTTAGTAATTAGTCGGTACTTTGAATAAAAATGAAAATGGGCTATTGACACTAGATTTCAAAAGTGATATATTTAAACCAACTTAAATGTACGACAACCAACGGCGGTTTCCCATTGGGAGGAAACTGCTTATTTTTTAAAACTGCCGTACATTAAGTTGTAACCGTTTTGGTTGTTATTGCAGTTACGCTATTGCCGATCATTTCCCCCAAGAACGGTCCTGCAATGGTGAACTTCAATTTATGTATACATCCTCTTTACGAGGAGCATTCCCCAGCTTTTGTATATAAGACAAAACTGCAATGCAACGAGGAAAACCTCTCAATGACATACCAAAAAGAAAGGGCACGACATACCTATATGTCGCGCCTTTTCTTTGCTTTTAATTCGTCAATAAATTAACACGGTGCATAACTATACAACAGATGCTACTTTTTCTCATTCTTTCGCATCTTAAGTTTCAGAAGCGCAGTCGCCTTTTTGCAATCCAGCTCGACCATATTGTTTTCCCCAACCACATTGGTCTCTGTCCCGTCCGCGCTCTTATTGATATCCACAATTCCATCCAGGTAATTATTTACAACTACAAATTGAGCTACCGTACCGCTGAAATTAAGGCCCGTCACCGCGATGCCTCTCGTCCCTACCTGCTCGCATGTATTCGTATAATCCACGTCGCTGTTTCCCCATCCGTCCGAAGAGATGATTACGCCGTCCGCACGCATTGCCTCGGCCCAAACAGCCGTCCTGGTTCCTACAAGCATCTTATCCTCATTATCGTCCGGTGTTCCTACGATGATAATTCCCATCAGATCCAGATCTGTATCCGAAGAGACTACATCCAGCAGCGGATCCCTGAAGTGATGCAATGATGTTTCTTTTGTTGATGGTCCTATACCCATATTAACACCTCCTACTGCATGGAGCGGATAATACCGTCTCTGTACTCATTTGGAGTTACAAGGATCGGCATATTGCCCATATCGATAATTGAACGTCCGCCCTCTACGCCAGACGGCTCTTTAGAAAACAGATGCGTATCATACATTGCTCCCTGTCCTGCCACCTGCTTTACGATCAGGACGCGTTTCTTTCCCGGCCTTACCACATCATGGTACTCATGGCGTTCCGTACACTTCTCGCCTTTGAACTTCTTCATCTTATCACGGTATGTCTGGATAAACTTATCGCACGCCCTATGTGCGGCAGTCGGTCCAGGCCTCTCCTGCCCCATTCCGGCTGCAAGCGTTACATCAAAGGAAATTATGTAATCATCATCCCCCGGCGTGCCTGCACGGTTCAAGTACAGCTGGTCTTTCAGATTCCCCTCAGAAGAACCGAATTCATGGCATTGCTTTCCATTTACGTCAACGCCGGTAAGCATTACATATACGCCGGTAATGGTATGGGTAATGCCCTCCCCTAATTTTCCAAGTACCTTTGTAGAGATCGGTATGATATCCATAATCGTATTCGTCCAACGGTCATGATCCCCCGGCTTAATAATCTGAATATCAATTTTTTCAATGTGTTCCTCCTGAGCCACCAGCTGATCAATCATTTCTTTACTGACTGTCATATTACCGTCAACAGTAATATCATTATGTTCACCCCACTCTACATCATTCATGTGGAACGCTTTAATTACAAGACGTCTCAGGTCTTTTACCTCTTCAGCCAACTTAAGTCACCTCCGATATTTAATAACTACTTTCATGACCTCATTACAATATTACGGATTCTTTTCCGATATATTGTCATATCTTTTTTCAAAAAAGGGCAGATGACAATCCATCTGCCCCTTATTTAATGAAATTAAATCTTAGCTACATACTCGAATGGCAGTGGAACAATCTTTCCAGGTGTCTGGATTTCAACTAACTGCTCCAGAGTTGCCTTTACGATCTGTGTCTGCTGTTCAACATTGTGCGGTCCACCTGCATTAGCACCCATAGGTACCAATGGAGCAACTGCACGAGGAGTACCAGTCTGGCGAACAACTGGTGGAAGAGCTGCAATAATAATAGTAGGAATTCCAGCTTCTTCAATCGCTCTCTGCACCAATACTGCAGAGCGGTGGCAGGTTCCTCAGCCAGCGGTGAGAATTACTGCGTCAACGTCCTCTTCTTTGAACATCTGCGCGATAGCCGGACCAGTTTCGCCTTTGAACTTCTCCTGGTTTCCGCCACCACCCATGAATCCTGCATGTACCGGAGCACAAGCCCTGATAAATCCTTCAGCAGCCAATTCATGAATTCTGTCAATCGGGAACATACAGTTGATATCTTTGTTAACATCACTGTTATCATATCCACCATGGGATACCATCAGTTCGCTAGATGGTGTTGTGTTCTCTATTTTTCTCCATGTAAAGTCACCAGCAAGATTGAATCTTTCCTGATCCTTCTTATGAACACCGGCAGCTGTTGCAAGAGCGATAGACATGTCTTTCAACTCTTTTGTTACAGGAGTCCATACTGATGGTGGAGTAATAGGAACGAATATTTCAGATTGTAAACCTTTAACAACCGTTAAACTCATTTTTAGACCTCCTTATTATCATCCAAACGTATGCGCATCTCTTCTTGTTTGCGCCGTTCTTTTTCTATGTTGCTGACGTATTTGTCATTTATCTCCGGTCCCAACTGTTCCGGAAAACTCATGTTCCATCCGAATTCCTGCCCCACCTTCGGCTCAGTATCACAGATAAACATTCGTCTCGGTGCTTTGAAGAACCCTAAGCGTCCTTTCAAGTCTACGCTGATACTGCAGTCATCAACGTCAACGACAACACCTTCCATGTAAATGACTCTATCGCCATAATTCAAACGTTCATTATTCATTCGCGGGCACCCGGCTTAGCTGTATTTTAATCTACGTTTTTCACTCATCGAAAGAGCCTGCTCATTTTCAACAAGATCAACCTTTGTACCGTATGTGCTCTCAATTAACTCTACGTTTGTAGACTTAACGTTTGGATTCCACTTCTTCTCAGCAGCCTTAACGTCTTCGCCTGCCATTGCAGTCTTAAGCATAGCAAGTGCACGAACAGCATCTTCCGGGCAAAGCGTATTGTTACCAAGAATCTCGTTCTCGATACCAGCTTCAGACTTGTTATTGTCAACCATGTATGTCATATACTTGTTACCAACAACCAGAGCGCCCTGAACTGCACAGTAAGACATGCCAACAACCGGAATTCCTCTCATACCGATCTGCTCGATATGGCTTGCGAAATCGATGTGGTTGTTTCCAAAACCTTCCGTTGTAACGAAAGCTCCATCAGCATCCATCATTTCTACGGTATGGCCTACACGACGGGATACATAGAATTTCTCAGCATTGATCTGAGGAGATCCTACAAATACAACGCCGCAAAGGTCAACTTCCGGGTCATGCAATGCTTCCAGAACCAATGGCTCTCTCCAGTAATGTCTGGACATTTCCTTAGATGCAGGTCCGATACATGTTAATGCATGGATACATCCATCAAGAACTTCCAATGGAGATACGCAAACCGGTACGTTTCCTAAGTCTACGTTAGCTCTTGCGCCTAGAACGCCAACAGGCTCTACAGGAAGGATAAAGTTGTCATGCATAGCTCCCTGTCCCATGATTTCCTTAACGATAACGACTTTCTTCTTGCCCGGACGGCGAACCTGCTTCAGTTCTTCCGTATCAGCAACAAGGCTGTCATCAAGTTTCTTCATAACTTCGCGGATTTCCTGTGTGATTACATCAAATGCTGTATGAGCAGCCATAGGTCCACGACGTTCCATGTTTGTCTTTTCCTGGATTACGATGTTACCCTTGATAAAGATCTCGCCTTTATCTGGGCAGCTCGGACGATTCCACATAATGTTCTCATCAAGGTATCCTTCTGAAGAACCGAACTCGCCAATCTGAACTCCGCCTTCGTCAACACCTGTCAGCATCATAACAACGCCGTCAAGTACTCTTGTAACACCTGTTCCGAGTTCATCATCGCCTTCTTTTGTAGCGATTGGCTGAACGTCCATAACAGTCTCGGAATATGTGTGATATAAATCAGGAGTGATGATTTCCAGTTTGAAATCTTTTACAAGCTCCTGGTTGTCAATAACTTCTGACTCAATGCCTTCACGGATGTAAAGAGTTGTTCCTTCGATCTTGGTCTCTGGTCCTCTCTTAACCTCTGTGATCGTGAAGTGTTTTCTTGTTAAACTTCTTACAACCTTTTCTTCTCCAACTGCTTCTGGTGCTGCTGCTCCTGCAACAACTGCCTCTGCTCCTGCCGGCAATGGTGCAACTGCTGCTCCGCCGCCAAGTGCTCCAACTGGGATCTCAAGATCAATGTCCTTGCCTTCTCCAATGTGGATCTTAAGTGTTCCGCCTGCTGCAGGTCCTGCTACAGGTGCTGCAACCGGTGCCGGTGCTGCCGGCGCTTCCTCTTCTGCCTCTTCTGCTGCTGGAGCAGTCGGCGCTTTTGCACCTTCAACTACATCTGCAGTTAACGGGCAAAGAGAATCACATGTTTTTGTAAGTTTTGCTCCCAAAACTTCTTCGATGGTCAATGCACCATCCAGGTTCAATAATCCTGAATCTACCAAGTCATCAAAGATCGCCGGATCTTCAAGATTAGCAGCTTCGATTGTAATGCCTGCTTCGGCTCTACAACATAATACCGCAGGATCATGAGCATGTTCTTTCGCTGTTTCAGCTGTGATTGACATATTGTTTTCCCTCCTTGTTTGGTTTGCATAAATTATATATACAGTTACACATGGCGCGGAGAATACCTCTCGCCTTCCCCAGGCAAAAGAATCGGGGGTCCCTTGCCCTTGCCATCTGCAACAGTAATACCAATAATTAACTTAGACCTTATTTGCCGTTGGGCAGCTGGTCAACTTCTTTGGACACGGTCAGTCTTCTGTATAATGGATGACCGATTGTTCTCATCACATGGTCTGTCTGATGGAATGTCTTCAGTTTTAACTTTGGTGCAGATCCCATAACTGTGTTGGAACAGTCTGAGCAGTTACCGATGATGATGTACTCTGCGCCGTCCTTCTTAAACTGCAGACATTTCTGTGCCTGTCCAGGACAGTTTCCAGGATTCTCGCACTTAAGCGCTGCGCCCGGCTTCGGCTCAACCGCCTGTTTACATCTTGCCACAGAAACGACCTTTCCATTCATCTTTTCGCAAAGTTCGCGCATACGGTCTTCGCTTCCGCCGCACGCACAGACAAGCAATCCTACCGGCGCTCCGTGAAGATCCGGGAACTCTACCGTAACGATGATTCCGCCTGTCGTCTTCGTAGTAGGCGCGTCTAATGTGGTGGACTTTCCAGTAAATGCTCCACCCATGATAATCTCGCCATATGTACCATCAATTCCGCCTGCCTTCTCGATCATGTCTGCAACACAGGTTCCAACCGGAACATCCATGAATACATGCGGCTCGTTTCCACCGTTAATCTTTCCAATAACCGTCATATTCTTGCTAAAGCAAGGTTTCTTAAGTTCGATCGCCTCTGCGATACGAAGCAGGGTCTCGCAGTTGATTACGACTGCATCTGCTGCTGACGGAAGTTGTGTAGGATCAAGCAGTTTTCCGAGGCATTCTCTTACTACCGCTCTTTCCTCTCCCATTGGGTAAATATCCGGAAGAAGATGGATCGTGATATTGTCTTCATCCTTGATTGCCTCTCTGAGAAATTCGATCGCTTTTTCGTTCTTCTTCTTAATAGCAATAATTCCTTTTGCCGCATTGGATATCTCCATGCAGTATTTCAATCCGCGGATTGTGATATCTGTCTTTTCTTCAATCTGCTGGATATTGTGGCGAAGTCCAGGCTCGCATTCTGCAGCATTTACCAGGATATATCCGCCGTGAAGGTCCGTTCCAATCTTCACGCCAGTTGGGAATCCTGCGCCGCCCATACCTACGATTCCGGCTTCCTTAACCATCTCAAGCTTGCTGCCTTCCTTAATAGGTACAAACTCATCTTTCTGCTCTTCATCCGGCTTGATAACGATTCGGTCTTCCAAGACTTCTTCCACCACGCCATAGACGCTGGAAAAGATGTTAGCGCCAAGTCCTGTAGGAGTTGCAATCAAGGTACCTTTTTCCACCTTATCCCCAGCCTTTACGATTGCCTCACAGGGTGCACCAACATGCTGACGTAATAAAATCTGTACATTTCCCATGACATCCTTCTCCTTTTCTTTTTTAATATAAGTAAAAAACGAAACTATAGTAGTCCGTTTACTTATTCCCCAGATATATAAATTCTATCTATAAGTGTTTAATTATACATTCGCCAATTTTTTAACATTAAATAATTACTCTTTTGGCGGAGGCATGTGGGAATCGAACCCACCCAGGACGCTCTTAACGCCCCACACTAGTTTTGAAGACTAGGAGGCACACCAGTCACCCATCTACCCCCATGACTTACTTCTCATGCGAATTAACAATAACACACTTTTTCGGAGATTTCAACCGTTTTTATTTATTTTTATACTACCAAAAAACCATTGACTTTTCAAGGCTTATCGTACATAATAAATGTAGTGAACTGAACGCAATACTAGAACGCGGTCTAATTGTTAATTTTGTATCGTTTTCAGGTGGTTCATTGGGTGTTTTTCGAAAAAGGCACTGCGAGAACTTGGGGGTTTTCAATGTGTTTTTATAAAAACTTATAGAAAGAGTCTATGAGTAAATTTAAGGAGGTAACGATTATGGAGTTAAAAGCAAATGTTAACTTCGAACGGTTTGAAGCAGCATTACAGGTAGTAGACGCTCACACCGTTGGAGAATTCTGCCGTGTAGTAATCGGCGGATTTCCAGAGCCAGAAGGCAGCACAATGATTGAAAAGAAAAAATGGATGGAGAAGAACTATGACCAGGTACGTACAGCATTGATGTTCGAGCCAAGAGGACATCATGATATGTTTGGGGCATTCCTGTGCAAGCCAGTCAATCCAGAAGCAGACTTCGGCGTAATGTTCATGGATACAGGCGGATACCTGAACATGTGCGGACACTGCACGATCGGCGCTGTAACGGTTGCGATTGAGGCAGGTCTTGTTGAGTCTAAGGAAGGCGTAAACCAGGTTGTACTGGAAGCACCGGCCGGACTCATCCGTACAGAAGCAGTTGTGAAAGACGGCAAGGTTGAGCACGTTACATTGACTAACGTACCGGCATTCGTTTACAAAGAGAACCTCTCCGTTACGATCGACGGCCAGGAGATTCCATTTACCATCTCCTTTGGAGGAAGTTTCTTCGCATTAGTTGATACTACAAAGATCGGTATCACAGAGATCAGCCCGAAGACAGTTCCGGACATCACTAAATTAGGAATGAAGATGTTAGACGTAATCAACAAAGAGATTCCGGTTAAGCATCCTCTTCTTGACATTGATACGGTTGACTTAGTTGAGTTCTACGGACCAACACCGAATCCGGACAAGGCAACAATGAGAAACGTAGTAATCTTCGGAGATGCTATGGCTGACCGTTCTCCTTGCGGAACCGGTACAAGCGCTAAGCTTGCTACTCTTCATCACTGGGGAGAGATCGGCGTAGGCGAGGAATTCATCTATGAGAGTTTCATCGGAACCAGATTCAAGGGCGTAATCAAAGAGACAACGAAGGTTGCTGACTACGATGCAGTTATTCCTATGATCACAGGCAGCTGCTACCTGACCGGTGTTGCTACATACTTGATTGATCCTACAGATCCATTGAAATATGGCTTCCAGGTAGGCTAGTATTCTATCCCAGTTAGAATAGCGATACACAAAAAAATGAAGCGGATTAGTCATAATCCGCTTCTATTTAAATTAAGGCAGGAAAGGAATGAGTGCCGATGCCACGTAAACGCCAATCCACCAAGAGCCGCATTGTCAAAGCGGCATGGAATCTGTTCTATAAGAACGGATATGACCACACCACAGTAGAAGACATTATCGCAGCGTCCAAGACATCAAAGGGCACCTTCTATCATTACTTCAAGGGCAAAGAAGCTCTTTTGAATTCTTTATCCTATCTGTTTGATGAGAAGTACGAAGAACTGGCCGCAGTCATTGACCCGAATCTGTCAGCTTATGACAAACTCCTGTTTTTGAATCATGAACTGTTCTATATGATCGAGACCAGCGTAGATATCAAATTGCTGGCATTTCTCTATTCATCCCAGCTGATCACGAAGGACAAAAAGTCTCTTTCAGACGGCAAGCGTTTTTATTTTAAATGGGTGACGGAGATTCTTTCGGATGGCCTTAAGCGGGGAGAATTCAAAAACACCAGTTCCGCCGAGGAACTGATGAACATCTATGCTATGTACGAACGAGCCATGCTATACGACTGGTCGCTCTTTAAGGGCAAATATTCTTTATCGGAATACAGCGACAGGCTGCTTCCCCATGTACTGGATACCTTTGTTGAAGGAGTATAGAAATGGATTTGTCTCTAAAAATAAGGGACGGAATCTTCTGACCTTGGATATGCCTGCCATATCCCAGCCGGAAGCACCGTCCCTTTTTGCTTGTTTGCCTGCGCTTATTCACCTACGCTTTCCCAGACTTTCTCATCTAAACCATGCATTCGTGCATTTCTTCTTCCTGGATTCCGACAGACTGCATTACCTTTACAATCTGCTCCTTATCCGAAAGTTCCGCGCACCAGGAAAGGCCGCAGCCAGCCGATATGGCTCTTGGAACCGGGATAATTCTTCCCGACGCGTTCTGTTCCTTGCATGCTTTTTCCATAGCCATGGCATCTGCCGTGGTATGGAATGTCACTACCAGTTTTAACTCTTTTTTTCTCATTGTTATTCAATCACCACTTCAAAGTATCCGTCTTTTTCCCCGGATGTAGCCTTTTTCCCATGGTCCTTTGCATACTTTTCCACATTCATTTTCTGATGCGGCTCTGTTACCAGTATTTTTACAGGCTCAGACGCCCCTTTCAAGGCTTCCGCTGTAAGTATTAAAGGCTCCGGGCAAGAAAGGCCTCTTGCGTCTACTTCTTTCATACTTATTACCTACCTTTCTAGAATACTATGTATAAGTCAATATATCAACACTATTTTGCTTCTTTCCGCCTATTCGTGAACGCAATTACGAAGCACAATGCAATACAGATGATGCATGCGATCTTGCCATTCATTGGCACTGCTCCGGCAACCACTTCCTGCGTCTCAGGATTTAAAGCGGTTCCGCTGGCCGCAAGCCCCAGGTTATGGCACAGTGCAGCACCTACAAACATACCGGCAACCGTAACTGCCGAATCAGAAGAGCCTTGTCCTGCAAGGATCAACTGGCGCAGAGGGCAGCCGCCTGCCAGAACAGCCGCAAATCCTACCGCATACATTCCAAGAATATTCCAAATATGTTCTGAGTGCGCTATAACACCCGGGGTATCAAATCCCAATACGAAGCGTCCTGTTGCCACATTAAATATCAGCATTACCACAAATAATCCGGCAATCACGCTGAACAGATCAAAGTTCTTCATCAGAATAATATCACGAATGCTTCCTGCAAAGCACATCCTGGATTTCTGCGCAAATGCTCCAAACACCAGGCCGCCTATCAATGCCGCTATAATCGGCGCATGGACGCTTCCCGGCCCTGCCGTGCTGGATTTCAGAAGCGTGGTGCATAATGCCAGAATCAAAATGCCAACTACGATCACTGATATGACTGCTCCGCTCTCTTTGTTGGTCACATAGGCACGCCCAAGACTAAATCCCTTCTTAAGCGCAAATACGCCCGTCGCGACTCCAAGCACGAATCCGATCAATGCCACCCAGGCATTCAGATCGCCTGCTGACATGCGGATTACCATACGTAAAGGACAGCCCAGGAACACCAGTGCGCCTATCATTATGATCATCCCCAGAACGAATCTGGTCATTGGGGAAGACCCCGCCGTTGATCGATATTCCTTAGTCGCCACTGATATCAAAAATGCCCCCAGAACCAGGCCTATAATTTCCGGCCTGGCATACTGTACTGCCTCCGCCTGATGCATTCCCAATGCACCCGCCGTATCTCTGATAAAGCAGGCGATACAAAATGCCATGTTTGCCGGATTTCCTAAAAACGCAAGACATGCCGCTACAAGTCCGCATACTACGCCGGCCAACGCCAGCTTTTTCTTCGAGTCTGATAAATTCATGTTAATCCCTCCTGTACTTTTTCTCAATCCTGCATAGATCCTTTAATCTTCTGCAAGTTCCTGGATCGCCCTAATGGCGATATCCACTTCTTCATCCGTATTATAATGTGAAAAACTGAATCTTACAGCCCCCTGCTCCACAGTTCCAAGCGCCTCGTGCATAAGCGGTGCACAATGGCCGCCTGGCCTTGTAGAAATTCCATATTCCATAAGAAGTTCATCACTGACTTCTGAAGAATCATAATCTCCGATATTAAGCGTTACGATCGCACAGCGATTCATGTCATCAAAATCTCCATATATCTTGACGCCAGGAATGTCTTTGACACCCTCATAGAACCTCTTCATCAGTTTCTGCTCCCTGGCGCGGATGCTATCCACTCCTTCATCTTCAATATATTTTAATGCTGCATTAAGCCCTGCAATGCCATGTCCATTTAATGTTCCTGCCTCCAAAGCGGTAGGCATCTGTTCCGGATGGGTCTTGCTGTACGTCATGATGCCGCTTCCCCCGCTCTTTAACGGACGCACGGACAGTCCTTCCCTCACGTACATTCCTCCGGTCCCTTGAGGGCCCAGAAGTCCTTTGTGCCCTGTGAAGCACAGCACGTCGATATGCATGTCCTGTACATCTATAGGAAACACGCCTGCCGTCTGGGATGCATCTACCACGAACAAAAGGCCATGCTTATGGGCAATCTCGCCCACTCTGCCTATATGGACATAATTACCCGTCAGATTGGATCCATTCGTACATACGATCATCTTGGTATCCGGCGCAATCGCATCTTCAATATCCGCCAGATTAACCGTACCCCTCTCATCCGCTCTTACGATTGTAAGCCTGACGCCTCTGCGTTCCATTTCATAGAGAGGCCTCAGTACTGAATTATGCTCCATCATCGTTGTAATTACATGATCCCCAGGCTCCAAAAGGCCTTTAATCGCTATGTTAAGGCTCTCTGTAGAATTATTCGTAAACACGATCTGTCTGGCATTTTCCCCGCCAAAAAGCCGGCAAAGCCTGTCCCTGGTATCATAGATAAGTCTCGATGCACTAAGCGATGCCTCGTTAGCGCCACGGCCCGCATTGCCCATAGAACTCATTGCCTGTACGACTGCATCTATCACTTCCTGCGGCTTATGCATCGTCGTAGCCGCGTTATCCAGATATATCATAATCTTCCGTCCTTTCAAAAACAACTCATCCTTATAATTTAGTATAGACCGAATCCACTATCCAGTCTAATTGTTATGATAAATATCAAATACCGGATATAGAAAATATCTATAGCCGGTATCTATCGCCTTCCTATACCTCATATACTTCTTTCACAATTTTTATGAACCTTTCAGCCGACCGGGACAACTGATAATTCCTGTTGTACACCACATTAATATCTCTTCCCTCGTCTGCTCCTGGAATCGGAAATATAAGCATCTGTCCGGCCTTTGCCTCGTCTGTCGCGGCGAGCCTGGATAGAATAGAGACTCCTATCCCCTGCCTTACGGACTTCTTGATTGTCTCCTGATTCTCAATACTTGCTATGATTTCCAGATCTACCATATTGACTCCTGCCGACCGAAGCTGCTTTTCGGCTTCTTTTCTGGTACCGGAACCTTCTTCTCGCATGATTACATGTTCTCTTTTCAGCCAGGAGATGTCATTCGGACATTCCTCCTGGAACCGGCGATACTTTTCCGTATTAGGGGCAATAATCACCAGTTCATCCTTATAAAAAGGGATATACTTGCAGTGCTTCTTCTCCAGCACAGTCCCCGTAAACCCCACATCCGCCATACAGTCTACAATCTGGGTCACTACCTGGGCGCTGTCCGTCTCCTTGATCTTGAACTGCTCCTCCGGGTACTTTTCATTGAAGCACATCAGCACCTTGGGAAGCAGGTACTGTGCCGGGATCGTAGATGCCGCTATTGTGATGCAATGCTTGCCGCTGTCCTTCTTCATCCCGAAATGCTCTTCAATCTTCCCCTGCAGATCTACCATCTGCTTGGCGTATTTATATAGATCCTTCCCATTGTCCGACAGGCTTACTTCCTTGGTATTCCTGACAAACAGCCTGACATTCAGTTCCTTCTCAAGGGAAGAGATATGCGCGCTGATCGTAGGCTGGGTCAGATATAATTCCCTTGCCGCCTTTGAAAAACTGCCTCCCTCTGCCACTTGTACAAAGGCCTCTAACTGTTTCAGATTCATTAGTATGCTACCCTTTCACTTTCCGCTCCCGTTTTCTTAGTTACTTTGATGCTGTCCATGTATTCGATGATCGGCTTGGCGCTTTTCCTGCTGGTATCAAACATATCGCGTACTTGCGCGATCGTAATAACGGGTTCCCCTTTTAAATGCTCCTGTATGAGTTCTTTTGCCCGCTCCATGTATTCCGTCAGAGTATACATATCTTCCGTCACCTTCACTATCTTCTGTTCCTCCAGAAGGATGTTGAGGATATCATCTGCCGTCTCTTTCACGGTTCCTTTAAAATCAATCTCCGAATACCGGACAAAATCATATTTCGCATTGGTAAATGTGTCCAGGAGGATTCCTGACACCTTGTCATAGCGCGTGTCTTTCTTTACCTGGTATTGCGGCGTACACAAGAACTCATCTACTCTCTTCAGGCATCCCTCCTCTATCAGCATCTCCACAATCTTGTCAAATACATTCGGCTTGATCTTCTGGAAATAGGTCATCTGGACTTCCGCCTTCTTCATGCCATACCTGTAAGGATATTTCTCTTCATATTCTCTTAGCGCCTTATCAAGAGTCTGCTTCGCAGCCCTTATGGACTCGGCATGCCATACATAGGTATCCTTCCTCATGGCAAATACCTGCACCAGCCCTTGACTTAAGAGCTCGCTTATGTCTTCTTGCACTTCGTCAATGGACAGCGCGGTAAGCTTGGCAAGTTCCGCCGTCGTGATCAGCGTATCCGCGCGCTCCCTTACATGAAGTTCGATAACATCCGCAGACGAGCCGGATTCCTTACGCTTTAATTCTTCTATGACATTCTCTTGGAAACGCTTCTTAACCCCTGGGTTTGGCTCCAGGATGACGCCTCCTCCAATGGTCTCCATCGGAGAATAAAAGCGGACCACGAATTTGTCTCCCCGCCTTACCGCGATCTCTTCTTCCAGCCTGAGCTGCACGTAGCCACTCTCCCCTGGACCGATCTCCTCCTTGTCAAGAAGCACCGCCCGGCATAATATCTCGCTGGTTCCGGTAAAGAAATGAAGACGGGTATGATTGGTCAGCACGCGCATGGAAGACTCCAGCACATTGAGCCTGACATCCAGAAGATCTGTATTCTTCATACTATTCGGAGGCGCCAGCACGCACCCTCTCTTGATCTCGCGCTTCTTCACATTCGACAGGTTGATGGCAACCCGCTGTCCTGCATAGCACTCTTTCCTGTCCTGGCCATGCACCTGGATGCTTCTTATCTTGCATTCCTTCCCAATCGGATACATTTCCAGCAGATCATCCTTGGTAATGGTCCCCGACACCAAAGTTCCCGTAATGATCGTCCCAAAGCCGGACAATGTAAACGCGCGGTCAATTGGAAGTCTTGGTATAGTGCTAATATCTTTTGTCATCATCTCATCGCTTGTCATTTGGCTGATGGTATCGATCAGGACTTCCAGGCCTTCCCCGGTGGCAGCCGATACTTTTACTACCGGCGCATGTTCCAGAAAGGTTCCTTCCAATTCTTCCTTGACTTCTTCTTCTACCAATTCCATCCATTCCCCATCCACAAGGTCGCATTTGTTCAGGACGATGATACTCTTCTCAATTCCCAGCAGATTCAGGATATCCATATGCTCCCTGGTCTGTGGCATGATGCCTTCGTCCGCGGCAATGACCAGCAGAACCATATCCATACCTACCACGCCTGCCACCATATTATTGATGAATCTTTCATGGCCCGGAACATCTATGATGCCGGCACGGTCTCCGCTTGGCAGGTCAAAATAGGTAAATCCCAGATCAATGGTAATTCCCCTTCTCTGCTCCTCTTCCCACCGGTCCGTATTCCTCCCGGTCAGCGCCTTGATTAAAGTTGTCTTTCCATGGTCGATATGGCCGGCTGTACCAATAATAATATTCTTCATAACTCCACTCCTAACGACCTGCAATCAGGCTGGTCTCCTCCATTATTTCCAGTTCCTTAAACTGCTCTGCGATCAGCTTAAAATACCGGCGATCAATGGTCCGCATATCCAGAAGGATGGTATCATTCACCGTTCTTGGAATCACCGGCACCGGAAGATGGCGCATACGCTCTTCCAATTCTGCTACGCTAATCTTTTCCGGCCGGATGGTTATTGCCATGCTTTCTATCCGCTCCAGCGGGAGAGACCCCCCACCGATCTGGGACTGGCATGAACACATCTCTATCCTTGCAGGCACCTTGGCCCGCTTAAGCATCCCTGCCAGGCTTCTCGCCTTCTTTGCCACCTCTTCCAAAGGATCCGTGATCATGCGCAGGACCGGGATATTCTGTATTGCCTTCTCTTCTGAAAGGTATTCTTGAAGGACTAATTCCAGGGTTGCAGCCGTGAACTTATCAATCCGCAGCGCCCGGGTCAACTGGTTCTTCTTCATCATATCAATGTACTTTTTCTTTCCGATGATGATTCCTGCCTGGGGACCGCCAAGCAGCTTGTCTCCGCTGAAACACACCACGTCCGCTCCTTTGGCAACAGACTCCTGTACCGTAGGCTCATGGGTAATACCATACTTGCCAAGATCCACCAGCACGCCGCTTCCAAGATCCTCTATCACCGGAAGATCATGCTCCTTAGCCAAAGGAATCAGTTCATCAATCCCCACCGTATCCGTGAATCCCACAATCCGGTAGTTGCTGGTATGAACCTTTAAAAGAGCCTTGGTCTCTTCGGTAATGGCTTCCTTATAATCATCAAAATGCGTCTTGTTGGTGGTTCCAACCTCCACCAGCGTAGCCCCGCTTTGCTCCATGACATCCGGAATCCTGAATTTTCCGCCAATCTCCACCAGTTCGCCCCGGGAAACGATAACTTCTCCCCCTTTTGCCAGAGAACTTAGGATCAGCATGACGCTTGCTGCATTGTTGTTAACCGCCATGGCTGCCTCCGCGCCAGTAATCTTGCACAGAAGTTTCTCAAAATGGGAGTATCTCTCTCCCCTTTTGCCCTCTTCCAGATTATATTCCAGATTCGAGTACCCGGTGGCAATGGCTGCCACCCGCTTCATATGCTCCGGACTGATCGGCGCGCGTCCAAGATTGGTGTGAAGAATCGTCCCGGTCCCATTGATCACCATGCGCATGTTTGGCGTATGCATGGCAGAAACCGTCATTCCTACATGCTCCGTAAGATGATCGATCCTGTATCTTGCCTGTGCTTCCTCATCGCATTCGCCTATATATCTGCGTAACTTGTCCATCTCTACGTGGATGGCCTCCATCACCGTCTCGCGGCTATAGTGTTCAATCATTGCCTGGATTGCCTCATCTTCCAGCAGCACGTCAACTTTAGGGATGCTGCGGTACAACATGTTCTTGTTCATCGTTCATATTTCCTTCCATCATCGTAACATTTTTATTTCTATAATCGGGCTGGCGTCTAAAACAGGCGGATCAGCTTATCGCTTTTGGTGGATCCTCTTCCGATTACGGATACCTCCGTATCCATTCCTGCCTGTGCAAAATCTCGCATCATATCCTGAACGCTGGCGGATGGAACACTGATCAGCAGCCCTCCTGAGGTCTGCGGATCATAGAGCAGATCCAGATAGTGTTCCTCTACAGAGCCCGTCTCTACCTTTCCAATGGAATACCCTTTGTTTTTATAGGTTCCCGCAGGCACCAGTCCCATCTTCGCATAGTCTATCGCATCTGCAAAATATGCCACGTCCCTCACCTGTATCTCGAAGGTCACATCGCTGGCCGAAGCCATCTCCACACAGTGTCCCAGCAGTCCAAATCCCGTAATATCCGTACACGCTGACACATCATACTTTTCTACTACCTGTTTTGCCTTCTTATTCAGGGATGCCATGACCCTCTCGGCTTCTTCTATCGCTGACGCAGATGCCATCTCTGCCTTGATGGCAGTATTGACTACCCCACTCCCAATCTGCTTGGTTAGCAGCAGGGCATCTCCCGGCCTGCATCCAAAATTCTTGAATATCTTATCCGGATGCACGAACCCGGACACGCATAGCCCATATTTTGGCTCGTCATCCTGTACCGAATGGCCGCCTACAAGGACTGCTCCGGCTTCTTTTACCTTATCCGCGCCCCCTGCCAGAATATCTCCCAGTATGGACGGATCCAGACAATTGGGAAAGCCTACAATATTGAGGGCTACCGCCGGCTCGCCGCCCATAGCCCAGACATCGCTGAGCGAGTTGGCTGCCGCAATCTGTCCGAACATATAGGGATCATCCACGATCGGAGTAAAGAAGTCCACCGTCTGGATCATGGCAATCTCATCCGTAATCTTATAGATAGCCGCGTCATCGGAGGTCTCAATCCCCACGATCAAATTATCATCATGGAATTTTGGCAGCTTGCCCAGAACCTGGGCAAGGGTCTCGGGACCAATCTTAGCTGCTCATCCGGATGTCTTGCTAAGTGTAGTCAGTCTGACATCTGATTTCATCTTTTTTTCATCCTCCTTGCGTCGTTTTCATCTTTTTACAGCAAAGGAGGCCAGCCACCTGCTATCACAGGAGCCCGGCCCTCCTCAATTCATCTTCTTGCACCCATCTGCTACGGCTTGATAATCTTGCCTGCGCCTGCCAGCGTCTCGACAATGCTGTACATGTTGGTAACAGAGCCAACTGCCAGCTTGTCCTTCAGCCCGTAATAGTCCAGGCAGGTTCCGCAAGTAAGAATCTCTACTCCCTGCGCTTCCAAAGACTTAAGATCCTCCAGGGAATCTGAGCCTTCCGTCGTCAGCGTAGCGCCGCCGTTATAGAACAGCATCGTCTTTGGCAGTTCATCCAGCTGCGTCACCGCAAAGATAAATCCTTTGATCAACACTTTTCCTAACTCATCATTTCCAGATCCCATACGGTCGGAAGATACTGCTACTACCATATTTCCTTTCCGGTCAGGAATACATGCCGGATCCTCCTGGGATGCGGCTTCCATAGCGCCATTCATCCGGATTACAACCTTGAATTCTTTGTCTCCCAGTTTTTCCGAGGATACTTCTCCGCCTGCGCTTGCTGCCATCTTTGTCACATTCTGCACTGCAATCTCATTGTCGACCAGCACTTCTATCACTTCCGGCCCTGTAAGCGCCTGCATTGCCTTTTTGGTCTTAATAACCGGGATCGGGCAATTATCTCCCATTGCGTTGACTGTAATCATAATATTCCGCCTTTCTTTTTCTGTTTTCTTACCTTCAACACTTATAGATACATTCTATCATTGAAAGCGTAAAAGGTAAATGGTATTTTAGATTTTTGTTGCTCTTTTAGTTCCAATACATGGTATTTCCCTCCTGCGTAATATGCGGGCTTCATCTGCCCTTTTCTGAACGCGTCAAGAAACCCTTCCATCGTATGAAACTTTTCAGGGAAGTAAGTTGCACATACGCCCACCTTCTCCGGCACGTGACAATCGCTGGAGCCCAATGTGAAAAGGCCCAGTTCCGCAGCGTACCTCGCGGCCTTCTGGCATGCCTCCACAGAAGTGCTTCCGTTCAGCACCTCCAGTCCATGAAGGCCCTTTACCTTGCGCAGATTCTCCTCAAGGCCCCGGTTGTTATTGCGGAAAGGATGCGCCGCAAAGCACACGCCTGCCTGGGCGTTTACCAGATCAATAAAGTCCTGGGCCGGGATTCTCTCTGTGGGATAATCTTCGATTCCGAACGCCACAATATCTCCTTGCAGGGAATAGTATTCAATCCCGACAAAGATTGGGAATCCTGTATCTTTGGAATATTCTGCCGCATACTCCTTAAGCCCCATGCTGTCATGATCTGTGATGCAGATTCCCTCAAGTCCCTTCATACGGGCAATCTGTACCATTTGATCGAGAGCAAGGAAACTGTCTTTGGAATATGTCATTTCATGCATATGCGTATCTATAAACATGGCCTGTTCTCCTTCTCTTAATTCCCATTATATAAACCCAGGCCCCCGGCTTCAAATAGAGTTTTTTTATATGTTTCCACTTATATAGATGCCGTCTATAAGTTTAATTTGAACGAAAATAAATCTGGGACAGAGCATAGAATTCCCCGTCCCAGATTCAAATATCTTATTTTCTATTAGAGCCTTTTTTCGAAATTGCCGTCTACATGGCATCCTTCTGTAAATATCATAAAAGCATTGGGGTCTATGCTATGGACGATCTGCTTGATCTGTCCCACCTCGTACTTGGATATCATTACAAATAAAATATAGGAAGTCTTATTGGTGTAGGCGCCTTCCCCGTCCCAGTTGGTGACGCCCCGGCCCGTCTGCTCAATAATGGCCCTGGAGATGCCCATCTTCTTGGTAAATATCATGACGCTGGTATTAATATTCTGAATATGTACTCTATCAATAGCCATGGCAAGCACGGTAGTATAAATCAATGAATAGATAACAATCTCTATATTAAATAAGAACAGACAGATTGCATAGACGAATATATTCATCAGTATATTAATCTTGCCTACGCTGATATTCGGATACTTCTTAGAGCAGCAAAGCCCTATAATATCCTGACCGCCTCCGGAACTTCTTCCTCTTAGCACAAGCCCCGTTCCGGTTCCCGCAATGATTCCGCCAATGATGCAGGCTGTCAGGTAATCCTCGATCAGCGGCACGGCCGGAATCGGCACGACTACAAGGAACACACTCTGGATGCCTACAGTAATGAACGTCTTAATCGCGAATTCCTTCCCCAGTACCTTCAGTCCCATATAGAACAAAGGAATATTGATGATAAAGTATAAGATACCGGAAAGATCCACGCCCGATGGCACCGGCACATGCAGCACGCTTACCACGAATGTACGCATGAGCTGGGCAATACCCATGAACCCTCCATTATATAATCCAAGCGGTATAATTATTAAGTTTACTCCCAAAGCGAACATAAGGCTGCCACCCACCGCATAAGCCGCCTGCATAATCAATTGCTTCTTTTTTGCGTCTAACTTCTCTGCCATCTCCGTATCCCATTCCCCTTGAATAAACATTCATTAAAAGCCTTCCATCATTCTAGCATCTGCTATCTGGATTTACAATGATAATCTAAAATATAACAAAAAAGATTTTAAAAAAACCTGAGGGGTTACCTCAGGTCAGGCAGCACATTATATTCCTGGCTGTTCCTATGTTTGGTTGTACTAGTCTTTAACTCTTCGTGTTTTTCCAGGCAATCCTGGATTGCCTCATTCAGGGACAGCATCTTCTCATCTAATGTAGATACCATCTCTGCACACTCTCTTAATTCCCTGCTGATATATTCCGGCGCATTTCCTTCAAACTTATAGTAGATCTTATGTTCCAGACTGGCCCAAAAGTCCATGGCTATGGTACGTATCTGTATCTCCACTTTCGTATCCACCACGCTGTCCGATAAGAAGATCGGCACGGATACCAGCATGTGATAACTCTTATAGCCGCTTTCCTTTGGATTCTTGATATAATCCTTGATGGACAGCACCTTAAGATCGCTCTGGTTGCCGATCATCTCCGCCAGCCTATAGATATCGGATGTGAAGGAGCAGATTAAACGTACGCCGGCAATGTCATTGACATACTTAACCATGTTCTCGATCGATATCTCATAACCATACTTTCTCAGTTTCTTGACAATACTTTCTGCCGTCTTTACTCTTGTCTTAATATGTTCAATCGGATTGTACTGATGTACATGCTGGAATTCGTCATTTAATATCTCGAGCTTGGTTCCCACTTCCTTTAGCGCGGAAGTATACAGGAACATAACCGTCTTCCAGCTGTCCACATCCTCATAGTTCTTAATAGCATTCTCCATAATCAAATAGGTCTCTCCTCTCTTACCGAAGAGTTAATTCCGTACTGTTACAGTATATCATATAGGACATGGCATTGTCATGAAATTCACACTTATTTAAGAAAGAGATTATATTTCGATAATTAGAACTCAATTCCTTCCCGCGCCAGTTTTCCCAGATCATAAGGATGCTTAATCTTATGCATCTCTGTGGCGTAATCCGCGATTTCTTTCATGCGGTCAGATGCCTGATGCCCGGTAAGCACGATCTCCAGCCCCCGCGGCTTATGCTTAAGGAAGCTGATCAACTTCTCCTCGCTCAATACCTTTAGTCCGACCGCGCACAGGGCCTCGTCCATAACCAGCAGATCAAACGGGCTGCAGAACTTGACGATCTCATCCAGCGCCTTATTGTTGTAATGCAGAAGTTCTGCCTTCTCATCCCCGTTCATGCGACTTACAAACTTCACCTGCTCTCTTCCGGGCAGACAGGTAATATTCGAAATCTGTTCCAGTATCTTCCGCTCGTTAGAAAAATTGTCCTTCAAGAACTGGAAAAACAGCACTCGAAATCCATACCCGGCTGCTCTCACCGCCTGTCCTACGGCAGCCGTGGTCTTTCCCTTCCCGTCTCCAAAATATATATGTATTCTCCCTGTATCCATCATACTCTACATACCCGCCTCCATCTGTAGTCTCATCCTTTGGTCTTTGTATGTTCCCCTGCCCCAGTCAAAAATGGGACAGCAAGAGTTATCTCTTACTGCCCATTATAATATTTCCACGGAAGATTGTATAGTAATTCTTAAAACTCCAGCTTCATGTCGCCGAATTTAATCCACTGCTTCTTGCGCATGAACTCGGAGATGCCAAGGGTAACGACTGCCGGCAGGATAATCTGGATCAGCAGTATCTTGATCAGAACCACCATCCCAGGCTCTGTCTGTATCATCGTCTGCCAAGTCATGATCTGCCCCACCAGTCCCGCTGTACCCATGCCGGAACCTGTGGCATTGCTGGTCATATGTAGTACCATGGTACCCACTGGCCCCAGTATGGCGCTTGATAATATGGCTGGCAGCCAGATTACAGGCTTCCTTACAATGTTCGGAACCTGCAGCATGGATGTGCCGATTCCCTGCGCCAGAAGGCCTCCGATCTTATTCTCCCTGTAGCTTGCCACGGCGAACCCGACCATATTGCAGCAGCATCCCACGGTCGCTGCCCCGGCCGCAAGTCCGGATAGATTCAGGATGATTCCAAGCGCCGCGGAACTGATCGGCAGAGTCAGGATCATTCCCATCAATACGGATACGATGATTCCCATCAGGAAAGGCTGCTGTTTTGTGCCCCAGTTAATCAGAGAGCCCAGCCATGCCATGAATCCTGAGATTGGAGGCCCAAGCAGCAGACCCACTGCCGCCCCTGATCCAATCGCTACAATCGGCGTGACCAGGATATCCACCTTCGTCTTGCCCGCTACCAGATGTCCGAAGAATATACCCACATAGGCTGCGATAAATGCCCCAAGGGGCTCTCCCGGGCCAGCATATACCATGGTTCCCTCTACCAGGACCGTTCCGGACAGAAGATTGCCGGCAAATGCGCCGGCCATTCCGGCAGTTGCCGCCGATACCACGACCAGCGGCGGTTCTTTGAACTTGTAGGCCACCGCTACGCCGATGCCAGCTCCTGTCAGGGAGGCCGCAGCTTTCCCGATCACATAGATCATCTCTCCCACAGAGCCGCCAAGCAGCGTTCCCACCTGCTGGATGATCGTGCCAATGATCAGAGTGGCAAATAACCCTTGCGCCATCGCACTTAATCCCTCAATAAAAATCCGGTCTAGTGCTTTTTTTAACTTTTCCATCTTCCCTCTCCTTACAGTTTACATACAATTTTACAACTGTCTTGTCATTTGAAAAAGTTTATCATATTCCTCACGTTAAATCAAGCAGTGTCGATTATTTCTTCCTGTTCCACTTCATGGTTCCTTAAGATTATTTATGATTAGATAATGATATCTTCATTTTTTCTTTAGTGCAGTGTCACACAATGGACACATTTAACTTATATACTGTAAACATCAAAAGAAAGACGTTAACTTAGTTTTATATAGATTGTTTTTTTCATTCCCTTTCCTCAAGATGCGGCGTAAAACCCGCATCTTTTTCCTTTTAATGCTTTACAGCGCATTCCAAAATGGATATACTTTTAGGTATTCATTAACTAAAGCGAGGTATGCATATGTTCCGATTATGGGGAAAAGAATTTAAAGACAACAGAATGCTTCGGGATACCGTCATCTGCGATGATACCGAGGACACCCGCACGCATAAAATATTCAACGCGCTGGATGCCATCTGCTATGAATTTGATTTGAGCAAGCCCATCTGGCTGGATTCCACCATCGAAGAATTTAAAAAACATGATAAGGCAAGGTTTACGCAGGATAATTTTGTGGATTCCATTGATTTTGATTACCTGGAAATCCATGTTATTGAGGAGTAAGGGGAATTCCCCTTACTCGCTCCGTATCGCTGCCAGAGGGCTCAGCCTCATTGCCCTTAGCGCCGGGAAGTATCCCGCGGCCACACCAACCAGCATTGCGAATCCCATGGACAGGATTACCAGCCACCAGGGGATGTACGAGATATTTCCGTCAATGCCCATTGCCGCTCCGTTGCCAGTCAGGAAATTGATGACAAAGGAAATCAGGAAACTTAGGATATTTCCGATGATACCCCCGATCAGGCCTATGAATGCTGCTTCCACCAGGAACATTTGCTTGATGTTCTTCAGGCTGCAGCCCAGTACTTTGATGACGCCGATCTCTTTGGTCCGTTCATAGATGGACATCATCATCGTATTGGCAATACCGATTGCCGCAACCAGAAGGGAGACTGCTCCGATTCCTCCGAGCACGGCCTGGACAATGGCAAACTGACCTTTCATGCTGTCAAGATATTCGGCGTTGGTCTCCACATTGTAGCCCATCTCCCGGACGATACTGGCGACACTGTCCACATTGTCTATGTCATCCACTTTTAACTGTGCATAAGAGTAGCAGAATTCCTTGTATGGCTTGCCGGACTTCGTCGTCGGCTGCCCGGGGATCACCCTTGCGTTAAACTCTTTTTTCAGTATCTGCTTCAAGGTATCCAGATCGCAGAATATGTTATAGTAATTGGCATTGTATTCATCCGGGCCACCTGCCACGATTCCGCTTGCCTTTGCCACATGCTTTGCTATGGCCTTGGGCTGGGCCTGCTTCCCATCGCCGCTGTCCGAATTGCCGGAGGCTTCATCGCCGTTCTGGCTGCTCTGGTTATAATACCCTTCTTGATCCAGGATCAGGAATACGGAATCTTTCGCCAGATCGATATCCGGCAGTCTTCCGGTCTCATAATATCCTTTACCTGACCCTTTCTCATTGAACATGGTCAGGACTCCATTGCCGTATACCAGGTCCAGATGCCCGGAATTGGGCTTGGGCAGGGAGCCTTCCGCCAGATTGATATTCCTTGCCTCCATGGCTTCCGGCGTTGTAGCCAGGAGCTGTCCATAGCCTTCATAACCGCCCTTCAGCAGTACCACCGGCAGTTCATATACCGGAGAGGCCAAGGCTACATGTTCCAGTTTGGACAGCCTGGCCAGCAGCTGATCATTAATATATTTGGTTGACTGCTCTTCTTCCTTTCCTGAGGAGGAATACATCATAGAGTTGCCTGCCTGCGCGCCGCTTACCTTAATGGTAGTCAGGCCGCCTGACTGCTCTACCTCGCGGTACAGGGACTGCTGCATGCCAAGTCCCAATGATATCATGACGACAATGGATGCCGTGCCGATGACCACTCCGAGGACGGTCAGGAAAGTACGGAGTTTGCGCCGTTTCAGGTTGCTAGTGCTCATCCTCAGAAGGTCCATCCAATTCATCCAGCAATCCCTCCTCTTCATTTAACATCTGCTTTTTCTTCTTTTTTCTGATGATAACGACTGCCACGACAATCCCCACAATGATGACTACAGCGATTGCGATCGGCACTACCGGGACTTTGCCTTGCTCTTCTTGCGGGATTTCCATCATCGCGGCATCGTCCGCGCTCATCTCTGTCACTTCCAACTGAAGATCTTTGGTGGTTGTGGAGACTTTTCCGGCCTCATCTTCGTAACTCAGCGTCATCGTGACCTTTGCCGGTCCCTTTGTTGCCTTCTTGCCTTCCAGCATCGCGTCTATGGATGCCGCCGCGCCGGATTCTACATTTCCTACAAACACTTCTTCCTTCTTAATGCCAACCCCTTCAAAGGTAGCCTTCACATTATATAGTTTGATGCGTCCCAGATTATAGAGGCTGCAGGAAACATTTCCTTCTTCTCCCACCGCAATGGCCTCTGGGCTTATATCAAAGTCGCTGAACTCAAACCTTGCATCCTGCTTGACAGGAATCGAGATGCTGGAATCCGCCTCTATCTGAGCAGCATTGGCGTCTTCATACTTCATGCCCATGTCGATGCTGTACGGCTTCTGAAGCAGGTCTGCCTTGGCATTGAGCTGGATGGATATATCCGCCGTTCCATTGGCCGCGATTCCGTCCAGATAAATAGAGCTCGCACCGGATGTAGGAAGAAATGCGGGAGCCATAGTCTGCTCATCCTTTCCTTCCGTCGGAGCGTTCAGATTGAACAGCATATTGCTGACTCTGGTGGACTTGGAAGTATTCTTCAGATGGATAGTCAGTGTAAAGTCGCTTCCGGCGCGCACCTCCGCAGGATCCGTGGTGAAGCCTGTGACAATGACCCTTGGGACAGACCCGGAGCCTTCCGAGCCGCCACCGCTAAAAGATGCCCCGCCGTTGCTGAATCCTCCTGCTTCGATGCCCTCATCTCCTCCGGCGTAGACAGCCTGCGGCTGGTCAGAACCGCCGCCAGGCGTGCTATCCTTCTTTTCTTCCGGCTTCGCTGTCGTATTCACGTAAAAATTCTGGGTTACTTTAGCCTCCTGATCATCACCGATATATCCTTTAAAAACCAGCGTATATCTGGCGGTAGGAACATCTTCTCTCTGGGTAAATTCAAATGCCACTTCCCTCTGGGATTTGGCCGGTATGCTGATGGTTTCGCGGTAACTTTGGAAATCCGTCTGAAACGGCCATGCATCCCCGGTATCTCCCAGTTCTGGCGCTATTACTACATTTTCCATAGCATTGTCGGTATTATTGGAAATCACCAGTGTCCACTTCTGGGCTTTTCCTGCCTGGTATACAGGCACCTTGTTGTCCTTGGATGCAATGGACAGTTCCGGCACTGCCGCCTCCGCCTTCTGGGCCGGCATCGCCGATACTGCCACCAGGACCGCAATAAATACTCCTGATAGTATCTGTTTTAATTTTTTCATATTTTATATATCCTCCCTCAATATTTTTTCCAGGTTCTCCTCTATCTTAAGGATCTTTCCATCCCGGATGTGGAAGATCCTGTCTGCATAAGCCGCCAGATGCTGGTCATGGGTTACCATGACCAGCGTCTTCTTCTGCTCTCTTACCACCTTCTGCATCAGTTCCATCACTTCCTCCGAAGTGTGGGAATCCAGGTTCCCGGTTGGCTCATCGGCAAATATGATCTTCGGGTCTACCACCAGCGCCCTTGCTACGCCTACCCTCTGCTGCTGCCCGCCGGACATCTGGTTGGGCAGGTGCTTCTTATGCTTTTTTAAGTTGACCAGATCCAGCATCTTATCAGCCTTCTTCAATCGGATATCCTTTGGAATCCCGCGGAAGCTTAGAGGCAGCGCCACATTCTCCACCGCGTTCATGGTTCCCAGCAGGTGGAAGGACTGGAAGATGAACCCTACATGATCGCGGCGGAACCGCACCAGCTGGTCCTCGTTCAATGTCTCGATATGCTGCCCTGCAATTACTACGCTTCCCTTTGTGGGCTTCTCAAGGCCTGCCAGCATATTCAGCAGGGTAGACTTGCCTGAACCGGACGTTCCAACGATCGCGCAGAATTCGCCCTCGCAGATATCGAAATTCACCCCATCAAGCGCCCGGACAATCTCATCCCCTACTCGGTATAACTTATACAGATCTCTCACTTCTATTACTTTTCCCATAAGTCCCTCCTGTCATATGTGTTCTAAGTATACAATAGAAATAGAAATACTTTCGATAGAAATTATGAAATATTTCTTAATATTGCATTTTCGTAAAAAAAGTATTATAATATGTTTCGTGCAGATGTAGTTCATCGGTAGAATACCAGCTTCCCAAGCTGGGGAGGCGGGTTCGATTCCCGTCATCTGCTCTTTTCCAGGCTGGGAATACAATTGTTGTGTATTCTTAGCCTTTCTTAATACGATAGCCTATGAAGGAGCGGACATGATACCAACCATCGGATTATCCATAAAAGCATTAAAAAAAGAGCCTTTTTCAGGCTCTCACTGCGGCATGAGATATTATCTTAACGTGTTAGACGATATGCTGTATGCATACATCTATTCTGAACCCTGGTGTTTTGAGGCAACCCCGGATGACCAGAAGGAGCAGAAAGAATTTCCGTTTACCCAGGAAGGCCTGGATGCGGCGGTGGACTGGCTCAATGCAGTCTACGAAGAAAGACGCCTCCAATTCAATAAGGCGGAAAAAGACAAGATGAAGCATTTCCTTGGAAGGTAAGAAGAGCGCCGGCATACACCGGCGCTCTTCTTATGCAACACTTTCCAGCACCTCTTCCGCAATATTGCGGGCATGGTCTGATATACGCTCCAGGCACACCAGGGTATCCAGAAATACGATCCCCGCCTCCGTATTGCACTGGTTGTTCGTCAGGCGCTTAATGTGCCTGCTTCGAAGCGTGATCTCCAGATTGTCTGCCTGGGTCTCTTTCTCAATCACCTTCAAAGCCTTTTCCCTGCTCTTCTCTTCAAAGGCTTCCAAGGCATATTTATAACTGTCAATACATACATCCAGCATTTCTCTTAACTGGGAACTTCCGATTTCTGAGAATGCCACCTTCTTTTCATAGAGCGTCTCCGCAAATTCGGAGATATTTTCACAGTAATCGCTGATACGTTCTATATCCGACACCATCTGAAGAAGGTGTGCCAAATCTTGATGCTCCTTCTCGCTGATCTGGAGAGAACTTAACTTGATCGCATAGTCGGTAATGCCCGCGCTAAGCTTATCCACCGTAGTCTCTTCTTCCTTCAGGAACTGGATATCCTCATCCTTGAGCGTAAAGAGAACCGTCTTGGCAACGTCCAGAGAATCCTTTACGATCTCGCCCATACGAGCCACTTCTCTGACTGTAGACTGAAGAGCGATGCTTGGTGTCTCCAGGATACGGTCGTCCAATAGCACCTTGCTCTTGTCCTGGGTATCCTCCTCCACGCGCCCGATCTTCTTGGCCAGCTTGATAATCCAGCTGGACACCGGGAAGAGAAGCACCGTCGTGCCAATATTAAATGCCGTATGCACAATACTGATTTCTGTCTGCGTGATGATGCCAACGCCTGCCTCTGGATGGAGGACTTCAAAATAGACGATGGCGATTACGCTGAATATAATCGTACCAATGATGTTAAATAGCAGATGCATCAGCGCGGCTGTCTTAGCATTCTTCTTCGCGCCAAGACTTGACAGGATTGCGGTGATACAGGTACCGATATTCTGTCCCATGATAATGTAGATAGCAGCGCTGAATGGTACCAGCCCTGCCGCCGCCAGACTCTGCAGGATACCCACGGAAGCCGAGGAACTCTGAATGATCGCCGTCACAAGGGCGCCTGCCAGGATTCCAAGAAGCGGGTTATTTCCCAACGTAACGAAGATACTGCGGAATCCTTCGGATTCTTGCAGCGGCGCTACTGCTGATGACATAGATGTAATACCAATAAATAACAAGCCAAAGCCCACGACGATGCTGGCGATCTCTTTGGATGAGCGTCTTTTCCCGGTCAGCATGATGATCACGCCCAGCATGACCGCAATCGGAGCCAGAGTGGTCGGGCTTAGGAACTTGGCCCACTCGACAGAAGATACCAGCCAACCTGTCACCGTGGTACCTACATTCGCTCCCATAATAACGCCCATAGCCTGGGTCAGATTCATAATTCCTGCATTTACAAATCCCACGACCATGACCGTGGTGGCTGATGAACTCTGGATGACCGCGGTAATCGCAGCTCCAAGCAGCACTCCCATCAGCTTATTCTTCGTCAGCACTTCCAGCAGGGACTTCATCTTATTGCCTGCCGCATTCTCAAGGCCCTGAGCCATGATCTGCATACCATAGATGAACATTCCAAGTCCACCTACGAAAGGTATGATGATGTTTAAGTAATTCATTGGTTTCCTCCTAATGTACAAATAAACTCACTATTTCTACAATACCATTAACAAATAGAGAAAACAACAAGTTTTTTTACTTTTTCATCTTAGGATCAAATACCATGGATGCCAGGTAACCGAATATCAGTGCCGCCGAGATCCCAACCGCGCTGGCCTTAAAGCCTCCCAGAAAGATTCCGATGAATCCTTCTTTATCTACCGCTTCTTTGACACCTTTCCATAAAAGATTCCCAAACCCCGTAAGCGGAACGCTTGCCCCTGCCCCGGCGAAGTCCTGGAAAGGCTGGTACAGCTGCAAGGCTCCCAGAACGGCTCCGCCGCACACCAAAAGCACCATGATGCGCCCCGGCATCAGTTTCGTCCGATCCAGCAGGATCTGCACCAGAGCGCAGATCAATCCTCCGATCAAAAATGCTTTTAAATAATCCATATTTTTCTCCTTCCTGCTAGCAATGTTCCAGCACGATTCCATGGGCGATTCCCGGCACGCTGGCACCTTCGTTGAAACTGACGGTGGACATCAGCGCTCCCGTGGGGACAAAAAGAATCCGCTTCCATTCCCCCTTGATCAGTTTCGGAAGGATATAAGCTGACAGCGTTGTGGCCGCGCACCCGCATCCGCTTCCCCCTGCGTGGGTGTCCTGCGTCTGCTGGTCAAAGATGGTCATGCCGCAGTCCATATGGTTCTTCTTAATGTCATACCCTCTGCCCCTCATCAGATCGAACAGAATACTCTGACCTACATATCCCAGATCCCCGGTAATAATACGGCTGTAATCTTCCGCCGCGTATCCAAAGTCTTCCAGGTTCTGGATGATGGTGTTGCAGGCTGCTGGCGCCATACAGGCTCCCATATTCTGGGAATCCTTAAGCCCATAGTCCACAATCTTGCCGATGGTGACTCCCGTTATCCTCACGTGGCTTCGCTTTTTCCCAAGTATGAAGGCCCCGCTTCCGGTCACCGTCCACTGTGCGGACAGAGGCCTCTGGTTCGCGTATCCAAGCGGAAAACGGAATTCCTTCTCCGCGCTTCCAAAATGGCTGGAAGTGACTGCCATCATATAATCTCCATAGTTTCCTGCAACGCTCATGGAGGCAAGCGCCAGAGCCTCCCCTGCCGTAGAGCATGCCCCAAACAGGCCAAACATAGGGATTCCCAGCCCCTCTACTCCGATCGACGTGGCAATTCCCTGTCGCAGCAAGTCTCCGCCAAAGAGATATCTGATGTCCGCAGGCTCCAGATGCTCCTTCCCCATAGCCAGCAGGCAAGCCTCCTTCTGCATGGTGCTCTCTGCCGCTTCCCAGGTATCCTCCCCAAAGAGATCTTCGCTCTCCACCATATCGAACATCTTGCCCAGAGGTCCTTCCCCCTCCTTTTTTCCTACCACGGATGCGCTGCTGATCAGAAATGGAGACTCCTCGAATTGAATGCTTTGCTGTCCTTTTATCATATTAAAATACCCCGCTTATCTTCAATATCCAGTAGCCAAGCCCCAGTAGCCAGCTGGTAAATATCCCATACAGGATGACCGGGCCTGCAATGGTAAAGATCTTGCAGCCGATGCCCATGACCTGTCCTTCTTTCTTGTATTCGATCGCCGGAGCGGCCACAGAGTTGGCGAATCCGGTAATGGGTACCAGCGCGCCGGCGCCTCCCCATTTTGCAATGCCTGGGTAGATGTTAAACCCTGTCAGAAGGACGCTTAAAAGAACCAGTATCATGGAGGTCCACCCTCCGCTGATATCCTTATCGAGTCCTGATTTCTCGCAGACATCCAAGATTGCCTGTCCAATCACGCAGATGGCTCCGCCGGTCACAAACGCCTTCGCCATATTGGCCGGAAGATTGTGAACCGGCGTCTTCCGTTTTACATAATTTTCGTATGCTTGCTGCTGTCTTTGCTTGTCCAATTTTGTTTCCTCCATAATCATTTAATTCCTACCACCGGTTGAAGAAGAATATGAATGCTCCGATTCCTTTTCCCAGCGCTATTCCCAATATAATATAGGGAATGCAGCGAAGCAGCTTGATCCTGCGGATAAAGATCGGGAACAGATTCAATATCTCTGCCAGCGCCATGGACCAGCACCCCACGAAGATTCCCCCGAACAGGCCGAAGATTGGCACAAGCCACCCGCCGTGGGGAATCGAGATCTGATAGATAAAGAATATGTTGCCCAGAATTCCTCCCAGGGCCACGCTGTCTTCATACAGAAGGATATGCTCTCCGGTATGAGTCCTGTCCGCAAAGTCGGATACTACGCCCAGGCCGATCACAAAGGAAAACAATCCCCCTGCTACCGCCACGCCGGCGCTAAGACCGATGATTGCCAGTAGTATTTGTGCTGCCCACATCCAGTTCTTTCTCCTTTCTGGAATATGTCTCTATCAGGGTCGTCTGGATATCATTCTCATATAAACGCATTTCCACCTCCATAGGCGTTGGATCTACCGTAAACTTCTTTTTTCCAAAATGATTGAAAAATGTCAGAATTCCTATGATAAGTCCAATGCAGTAAGTCAGTTCCAGAATCGTAAATCCGCTGTTCGTCTTACCAGTGACCAGTTCATAGATCTGCGAGAACATCTTGGTCGTCCCGACGTCGTTGTTGAACGCCATAATGGAGAATGCCGCTCCGATAAAACTGATGATTACCACGCCCACCACCTTCATCAGGTGCACGGCGCCTCCGGCAGTCTGCTGCTCCTCATAGGTAACGATAAAGTCCGCTTCTCCCATGTTCTGGACATCCATATTTGGAAACTGCTGATGGATGCATTCGATTACCTTCAGGATGGACACCGTAGTTCGGTTCTGGTGCTTCTTATCCGTATGATGGAACTTTAAAAGCTTGATCGTATTCAGTTTGGGAACTACAGACGGATTCGCGCATTCCATGGTCACTACATCGCCAAGGGTTACTTCCGCCTTGGTGACCTCTACATTTCTGTCCGCCTTTATATATACGGTTTCGCTGTTTGCCGCCATAATTACCCCCTGCTTTCCATACTGGCTGTCACGAGCGTGCCTTCACTTACATGATTCCTGCTCTTGACATCGCCGAAATAATAGATAAATCCTATGATGATCGCAGCCGCTACGACGCAAATCAGGCACACCCTGAGTTTTTTCCTTGCCTCATCCATACTTTCCACCTTCTTTATTCCTTTTGTGGGTTAGTATGGATGGTTTCGGGAAAAATATACATGGCGCGCCTGTCATATTCGTTCTCTGAGATTTTTTAAAATTTTCTTTTCCATCCTGGATACCTGGACCTGGGATATGCCCAGTTCCCTGCCTACCTGGGTCTGGGTCTGGTTGGCAAAATAGCGGAGATAGATCAGCTGCCTCTCGTCTTTATCCAGATAATTCAGCAATTGCTGAAGCAGCATATGATTAAGGATCTTGTCCTCCCCGCCTTCCTTCTCCGGCAGTTTATCCATCAGGCGGATCTCCTGTCCTTCCTTCTGGTAGATCGGCTTATGAAGGGACTCAATATCGCCGCTGGCATCCAATGCCATGGTTAGCTCCTCGCGCTCAACATTGAGGCTCTCAGCTATCTCGGTAATCGTAGGGTCTCTGCCCCACTGCTCCTGCAGCCTTTCCTGGCACAGATATGCCTTGTATGCCAGTTCTTTCAGCGAACGGCTGACCTTGATCATCCCGTCGTCTCTCAGAAAGCGCTTGATCTCCCCGGATATCATCGGGACGGCATACGTGGAAAACTTCACATCGTAAGACATGTCAAACTTGTCTATGGCCTTTAGAAGTCCGATGTTCCCTACCTGGAACAAATCTTCTGCCTCTACGCCCCTGTTATAGAATCTTTTTACAATGCACCATACAAGGCCTGCATTTTCCTCCACTAATCGTGCTCTTGCTTCTTCATCCCCGTCGTGAGACTTCTGAATTAAAGCGATTGTGTGGTCCATAGTCTACGTCCTTTTCCAATTGTTTTTTCCATCTTTACCGTTGTTCCTTTGCCCGGGACTGATTCAACTTCCAGTTTATCCATAAAGGCTTCCATGAAAGAGAATCCCATTCCCGACCGCTCCAATTCCGGCTTCGTGGTAAAAAGCGGCTCCATGGCCTGCTTGACATCCTCGATTCCCTTCCCTTCATCTTCTATTTCAAGATAAAGGGTCTTGCCTTCTGTACGGCAGCGGATATAGATGTTATGTACCTCGCTCTCATATCCATGGATGATGGCGTTGGTCACCGCCTCCGATACCGCCGTCTTTACATCCGACACTTCTTCCACCGTGGGGTTAAGGGATGTCATAAAGGCTGCCACCGTCACCCGGGCAAAGGATTCATTGGATGAGCGGCTGTCAAATATTAACTGCATTTCATTGGTATTCTCCATCTACTTCTCCTCCTCATATATCTGCATAATTTTTGTGACACCAGACATGGTCAATATCTTCTTCATTCTTTCATTTGCGTGCACCGCGCACACCTCTCCTCCCAGCATATAGATTCTTTTATAGCGCCCCATAATCACTCCAATTCCTGAACTGTCCATAAAATTTGTTTCCGCAAAATCAAAGATGACATAGCGGATGTGGTTGCGCTCAATCAGATGGTCCGACTCCTTTCTGATCTCTTCCGCATTGTGGTGATCCAGCTCATGTGGAAGAAATACCGTCAGACAATTCTCCTGTACCTGATACTTCATATTCATCCTCCTTTTTATTTTGTCCATTCGACGCAAAAAGGATATGCAATCCCAGATTGCATATCCTTCTCTTTCGTATCGTAGTTATTATTCTCCTGTATCGCTTTGTCCATCGTCCTGCCCGCCATCCTGCGCTTTGCCGGAATTCTGGGCATCCAGCGCCTGCTGGGCGGCCTCGGCCGCATTCGTTGACGGATAAGACTCTATAATCTTCTGGTATTTGACGTTTGCCTGGTCCTGGTCTCCTTTTTTCTCATAAGACTGTGCCAGAAGCAGCATGGCCGCCCCGTCATTATATCCCTCGTCCATCTTCATAACCTGCTCCAGGTTCGTTATGGCTGAATCATAGTTAGCTACTTCAAAGTTCTGCTGCGCCGTTGCAAACAGGTTCGTGCACATCCGCGGGTATAAGTCTCCGGTAATCTCCTCGAATTGCTCTCTCCCCACGGTTCCCAGGGAATCCGGATTCACTTTCAGAAGTTCCTCCAGCATGGCTGCATCGCTCATATCGTTCTTGTTGACATGGGCGCTGATGTTCATGACGATCTCGTAACTCTCCTGCGTGGAGGCTGCAGTGGCCTGGGCGCTCTGCGTCTCCTCGCTGGTGGAGCGATAGTCTTCCAGTTCCTTCTTAAGGGCACTGATCTGTGCCTTCTGCGTGGCGATCTGATCGCTGAATTCCACGGTCTGGCGGTTAATCTTATCCTGCCTGGAAGCCGTGATCGCCGGCATGATCAGAAACCACATGACTGCCACGCCTACCACCAGCCCGATCGCTATATTGACGATCGTATGAAGCCCTGCGTTATCCTTGTAACTGGAGGATACCGGCTGGATGATCGTCTCATTTCCTATATTATAGGTAACCGTCTGCTGCTCTTTTCCTTCTTTTTCTTTGATCTTGGCTGTCCTTGACTTGCGTACCTGATTCAGTTCGTGCATATAGCGCAGCGTAATCTCGTCCGTCTTATCCAGTTTATGGGCGATCCTAATGGATTGGCGGGCCTTGGAATACTGTTCCGTATCCAGATAGATCAGGGTCAGAAGCTGATAGGCCTTCACAAAGTTGGGGTGGATCGCCACCGCCTTCTTCAGCTGGATCACAGCCAGATCCTCGCCGCCCTGCTGGCAGTAGCCGAGAGCCTGGTTAAACCGTTTGACTGCCTGGTTGATCGCCTCCAATTCACCCTGGGTCTCCTTAACCTTCTGAATATAGTAATTCGCTATATTTTCATGGGACTGGAAATTCTTGCTCAGAATCCATTCCACCAGCGCCTCTATCACATCGCCTCTGCCGTAATAGACGAGTCCAAGCAGATTCCTGGCAGCTATATTAGCCCTATTATATTGTAAGCTGCGCTTAAGCGATGCGATCGCTCCCGACAGATCCCGGATATTGGCCTTCTTCAATCCATCGTTATACCAGTAGTTCGACTGGTACGCCAGTTTTGTTGTATAATCCATATACTTCCCTCTGTACTCTTCTACTTGGTTTGTTCAATCATCTCTCGTAAAATGTCCGTCATATCCGTCAAGTCTTCCTGATAGACAGCATCCTCTATATCTTCCACTTCCAGGCTCGGCTGGAATTTCTTCAATTCTTCTTCAAAATTAAGCATGGTAACCGCCTCCTGCCAGTAACTTCTTTACCATTCCTGCAAGGTACAACGAGCCAAGACAAAAGATGTCGCCATCATCCACCCGCTCATTTTCCGCTTTTTGTAAGGCTTCTTTCAGGCTTCCGGCTCTATACACCTTCTTCCTGGTATATTTCTTAAATACTCGCTCCAGTTCTTCTGCCGGAACCCTTCTCTTATCTTCGATCTCCGTGACGATATAAGCCTTGGCATTCATATTCCTGCACAGGTATTCTATCATCTGCTCATATTTCTTATCCGACACGGCCGAAAAGATGATGACCGGGCCTTCTCCCTCATCCGCGCCAAGCGCCTTTACGCTTTCTGCGAATGCCTCCACGGCTCCCGGATTATGCGCGCCATCGATGACAAGATGCGGGGCTACCCGCTCCATCCTGCCTTCCCAGTGCATAGATCCGATCGCGTCTACCCAGCGACTCTTATGGATCGTCTCATCCCTAAGGAGATACTCGGCGGCCTCCAATGCGATCTGGGCATTCATGACCTGATAACATCCACAGATCGGCACTTGGTAGATAACACCTTTATCATACGCATTTGCCCGGGAAAATGCAATATATTTCCAGTTAACTTCTCGGATTTCGTACGCATTTTTCGAGATTTCTCTACAGGGCGCAAGCATCTTTTCCGCTGTTTTCCGGATGACCGCGCAGGCTTTCTGATTGCTCGCATCGAAAAAAACCGGGACGCCCGGCTTAATGATCCCGGCCTTTTCCGCCGCGATCTCTTCGATCGAATCTCCCAGGATATCGGTGTGATCCAGGCTTATGGACGTAATCACCGCAAGCGCGGGATGCTCGATATAATTGGTGGCATCCAGCCTTCCGCCGATGCCAGTCTCCAGGATGATATATTCCACATCCGACCCCGCAAATGCCGTCATCCCCATGCCAAGGAGGAATTCGAAATAAGAGGGATGCCCCAATTCCTCTTCTTCCATCTTCCTTGCCGTTTCCTGCACCTGGTTAAATGCTTCAAGAAACGCCTCATTGTCTATCTGTATATTGTCCATGCGAATCCGCTCATTGATGGATACCAGATGAGGAGAGGTAAAGAATCCGGTGTGCTTTCCTTCCGCCATCAGGATGGCCTGAAGATATGCGCACACCGATCCTTTTCCATTAGTCCCTGCCACATGGACGATCTTGCGGTCAGAAGAAGGATTTCCAAGCCTTCTTAAGAACTCCCTGACATGATCCAGGGTATGCTTCTTCGTAAACTTGGGAAGTTCCTCTATATATGCCACTGCCTCATCATATGTGAATCCTACTGCCGTCATCTTACTCGTCTCCATCCGTCTGCTCTACCCAGGACTTAGTCTTATCGGTTGCAGTTCCTTCCTGGCAGATCAACTGGCCATCCTGGTAAATATATTCGTCGGATGACCGGAAGATGGTATTGCTTGAGCCTACCTGACTGACCACGATTACATCTCCGTTGATCAGTTCTGTCTCCGAAAGGTCAATTCTTGTATTATTCAAGAAACTGCTCTTTTGCTTTTCTCCGTTTACATAGACTTTGCTGGACTTTGTAAAGTTCTCTCCATACAGGCTATAGCCGCCATCCAGATGTGGCACCACGTTCTTCAGCGATACATCCTTGATGCCCATCACCATATGGCCTTCCGTTATTGGCAGCTTGCCGTCGTATACATACTGCTTTCCATACAGGATGTCATACTGCAGAAGTTCCAGGTCTGCCAGATAATTCTTGGTCTTTCTTCTCTCCTGGTGATAATTGAATACCGTTCCGGAATGAATATCCAGGCGATCAAATACATCCGCCATAATCTGGTAGGATGGAACATTGCGGTCTTCTTTCGGAAGCCCGATGTTATCCCAGATTACATAATTTGTGTTGTAAAGATAACGCCCCTTCAGGTCTTCTGCCTTCAGTCCCATGGTAGGAAGATGGTCTCCGTAGAATACGATGACGGAGGGCTCTCCCCTGTCTTCTACGGCTTTCACAAGATTCCCCGCGAACTGGTCCATCTCATAGACTTGGTTCACATAGTACTCCCACTTGTTCTTCGTCGCTTCGTCCTGGATTCCTTCCACCTGGATGGCCGGATTTTCAAGCACCTTTTCTTCCGGATAGTCGCCATGACCCTGCACGCTGACGGCGAAGACAAAGTCTTTTCCATCCGTGGTATTCATAGAATCCATCACGTGCTGCACCAGAATATCATCCTTGGCCCATCCATTCTCGGTGGTCTGCAGGATATTCATAAACTCCTTGCTGGTAAAACTGTCGAAGCCAATATTATTAAATACTCTTGCCCTGCTGTAGAAGTTTCCTCCGTTATTATGGAGCGCGTGTGTTCCATACCCAAGCGCCGCCAGAGCAGTCGCCGCGCTCTCACTAGTCTGATCCTTAAGGACCGTCTTGTAGGGATATTCTCCAGGCCCGAAATACCTCAGATTCATGCCTGTCAGCACTTCAAATTCTGTGTTTGCCGTGCCAGCTCCTACGGATGGCACTTTAAAGTAACCGGACGAATAATTCTTGTACATCTCATGCAGGTTTGGACATGCATCCTGGGAAGTAGTGAAGAATTCAGCTTCATCCACGTCAAAGTAGGACTCCAGCTGAACGAAGATGATGTTCGGAAGTTCTTCTTCCGTCCGCCCCGTCTCATTCTTGGTGATCTCTCCGTTATTGCTGATCTTGGCGATCGTCTCCTTGCTGTAGTCGTTCGGTTCCGTAATACCTGTATTAAAAAGGCTTGCCATAAAGCAGTACGGAAGTCCATAGTCTTCATAGGCGAATGCAATATTGCCAAAATAGGTGGATACTACCCGCTTCTCCACTGCCAGGTCGGATGCAAAGCCATATGCCACGAAGCACACGACGATGCCCACCAGGGCCCATACGCGGCGTATCTTTCCCTCATACTGGCCTCCCCGCTTCCACATGGAGATCACCCATATGATGACGGAGACGATACCGATAATCAGGACGGTCAGTTCAAATCCATTAAAGTAGTTATTGATCAGGGTAAGCCCGTCTTTCGCTACCTTAAGATCCTGCGCGTTAAAAGGCGTAACCCGCTTCATAAGCATATATCCGTTTGCCACGCCCAGAACCATCCACAGCACGCTGATAATGATGCGGACGAATACCCTTCGCTTGAACAGATAGACGATGGAAAATGTGATGAATATCATAAAAGCATTGTACAAAAACACCATTGGCGTCCCTGTCATATAATCCCAGGCTTCGAATACCGAATGTCTGGATATGGCTTCTATGGCAAAATTAATGATACATGCCAGCAGCGCATGGAACACCAGGGAAAACCGGTTCATGAATGCATAGACCGGCTTCATCTTCCTGGCAAAGGCGCTGTTGCGGCGTTCCTCTATAATCCGGGCCCGCCGCTCTCTACCTGCCTTCCATGCTGCCTTCACATCTTCTGTCTTCAGATTTTTCAGTTTATGAAACGCCCCTTTTATATCAGGCTTCTTAATATGGATTTTCTTCATAATATCCCCTTATGACTATTTTGCTTTTAGCCCTGCAAGCCTTTCTTTGACTTGCTCCATCATCTGTTTATATGTCTCGAGCTTGTCGCGTTCCTCCTGAACTTTTGCCTCCGGCGCCTTGCTTACGAATCGTTCATTGTTCAGCATTCCGGATGCACGGGCAATCTCTTTTTCAAGCCTTGCCTCTTCCTTGCTCAGCCGCTCGATCTCCTGCTCTAAATCAATCAATTCTTCCAATGGCAGATAAACGGTTGCGTCCGGTACTACGATAGATACGGCATCTTCCGCGATGCCGGCCTTATCATGCTGGATGATCAGATCGTTGACGAATGCCATGGACTGGGCAGAATTTCTTAAATATTCCAGTCCCGTGCAGAGTTTTTGATCCTCGCATACCAAATAGGCGGTAACCTTCCTGGAGTTTGGCACATTCATCTTAGCGCGCACGTTCCGGATTCCCCGGATTATCTCTTTGTAATGCTCTACAATATTTTCCGCGATCGGATAATTCCACTTCTCATCATACTTCGGCCATTCGGACATCATAAGAGACTCTTCTTCCGGCACCAGCTTGCCATAGATCTCTTCTGATACGAACGGCATATATGGATGCAGAAGCTTTAAAGACTTCTTCAGCACTTCCCGCAGCGTCCACATCGCGTCATTGGCTGACTTCTGGTCTTCCTCAACGTGATAAATGCGGTATTTGGCAATCTCGATATACCAGTCGCAGAATTCATCCCACATAAAATCATAGATCTTAGACAGCGCAATCCCCAGTTCGTACTTATCCATATTCTCGGTTACGTCTTTTACCAGGTTATTGCACTTGGACATGATCCAGCGGTCTGCCGGGCGTAATTTGAAATCTGCCGGCTCCGTGATCTCCTTATCTTCTATATTCATCATAATGAAACGGGACGCATTCCATACCTTGTTGGCAAAGTTCCGGCTCGCCTCCACCCTTTCATTGTAAAAACGCATGTCATTGCCCGGCGCGTTTCCGGTGATCAAAGTCATACGCAGGGCATCCGCGCCGTACTGCTCGATTATCTCCAGCGGATCGATGCCGTTGCCCAATGACTTGCTCATCTTGCGGCCCTGAGAGTCTCTTACCAGGCCGTGGATGAACACGGTATGGAACGGAGTTTTCCCGGTATGGGCATATCCGGAGAATACCATACGGATTACCCAGAAGAAGATGATATCGTATCCGGTTACCAGAACATCCGTAGGATAGAAGTAATCCAAATCCTCGGTCTTCTCTGGCCATCCCAATGTTGAGAACGGCCACAGCGCAGAACTGAACCAGGTATCCAGGGTATCCTCGTCCTGGGTGAAATGCGTGCATCCGCACTTCGGGCATTTCTCCGGCACGTCGCGGGATACGACAATATCGCCGCACTCATCGCAGTAGTAGGCCGGAATCCTGTGCCCCCACCAGATCTGCCTGGAGATGCACCAGTCACGGATATTCTCAAGCCAATGCAGATAGATCTTGTCAAAACGCTCCGGCACAAACTTAAGGTCGCCATTCTTGACCGCCTCGATGGCCGGCTTCGCAAGTTCTTCCATCCTTACGAACCACTGCTGCTTAACCATAGGCTCCACCGTCGTATGGCAGCGGTCATGGGTACCTACATTATGAGAATGCGGAACTACCTTTACCAGGTATCCCTGCTCCTCCAGATCCTTAACCATTACCTTTCTTGCTTCATAACGTTCCATTCCTGCGTACTTGCCGCCATTTTCATTGATGGTGGCATCGTCATTCATCACATTGATCTCCGGAAGGTTATGGCGCTTGCCCACCTCGAAGTCGTTAGGGTCATGAGCCGGCGTAATCTTAACCGCGCCTGTACCAAATTCCTTGTCTACATAATAATCCGCTACGATCGGAATCTCCCGGTTCACCAGCGGAAGGATTGCCTTCTTGCCTACCAGGTCTTTGTAACGTTCATCATCCGGATGTACCGCGATCGCGGTATCGCCCAGCATCGTCTCGGGACGGGTGGTGGCTATTTCCAGACAGGCATCGCTGCCTACGATAGGATACTTAATGTGCCAGAAGTTTCCGTCCTGCTCTTCATGCTCTACCTCCGCATCCGAGAGAGAAGTCTTGCACACCGGACACCAGTTGATGATTCTGGATCCTCTGTAAATATATCCTTCTTCGTAAAGTTTGATGAACACTTCCTCTACTGCCTTGGAGCATCCCTCATCCATGGTAAAGCGCTCTCTGTCCCAGTCGCAGGATACGCCTAATTTCTTAAGCTGATCCTCGATCGTTCCTGCATATTCCTCTTTCCACTGCCAGGTCCGCTCCAGAAACTTCTCGCGTCCCAGTTCCTTCTTATCGATACCTTCTTCTTTCAACTGGTTGGTAACCTTTACTTCTGTAGAGATCGCCGCATGGTCTGTTCCAGGAACCCACAGCGCGTTGTATCCCTGCATCCTCTTATAACGGATCAGGATATCCTGCAGCGTATTGTCAAGCGCGTGGCCCATATGCAGCTTGCCGGTAATATTCGGCGGCGGCATCACCGTAGTAAACGGCTTCCTGCTCCTGTCCACCTCGGCATGGAAATACTTGTTCTCACACCATTTCTCATATAACTTAGATTCAATCTCCTTTGGGTTGTAGGTTGTCTCTAACTTCTGACTCATAGTTTCCTCCTCATAAATCGTGTCTTACACATCTCTTCACAGTTTTTTCACATTTTACTGTAATGAAAACGCCCTTTACATTACGTAAAGGGCGATTGTAGTCGCGGTACCACCTTTATTATATAGAAAAAACTTCCTCTATACATCTCATCTTATTCTTTAACGGGAACGACTCCGGGACCATCTAGCACCATTCGGGCGCCCGTATGGATGTTCAACAGTCCGGCTCGAAAGCTACCTTCTGCATCTCTGTCATCAAGCGCCTTTCAGCCTCCGGGCCACTCTCTCTTTCGAAAACGAACTTATGCATACTCCTCTTCTTCAATGCCTTTACGTATAAACTATTGAATATCATAGCCATCGAAAAGTATTTTGTCAAGGAGTTTAAAGAATTTTCAGAAAGTCTTAAGGGTTTGCCGCTACCTTGCGCGCCTTCTTGAAACTGCCATGATTCCAGCCCTCTTGTTCCGTTGGCATTGTGCAAATTTTCCAAATGTTTGTCGAATAATATATAGACCTGTCGAATACACCCATGATACAATAGTATATAGGCAGCGAGCGTGCTGCCTGCTATATTAAGGAATGAATCATCAGGGAGGGATCAATTATGAAATGTCCACATTGTGGCGCAGACTTGACAGGCGATACCTGTGAATTCTGTGGCCAGAAAGTAATCGAAAAAGACCAGGGCAGCACGGCAAATAATACCGCCGCCGGAGGATATGCCGGATATAACCCTAATAATCCAGGCGCCTGGAAGCCATCAGGCCCGCCGCCGGAGAAATGGTACGAGAAGACCTGGGTCATCATACTCTTCTTAATCTTCTTATGGCCGATAGGGCTGTTCCTGATGTGGCGTTATAAGAAGAACTGGGGAAAGGTTGCAAAGATCAGCATCACCATCGTGGTGGCGCTCTGCGTGCTGTACTCCTGTACGTCGCCGGATAAGCCGGATACGGACAAGACAGCCGTTCCTAAGACCACTACAGTCAAGGATACGGCTAAGTCTGAGCCAAAGAAGGACGAACGAAAAGAAGAGATCGTAAAAGAACACTATGAGATCGACCTGTCCGCAGGCAATTATACTGCTGGTAAGGATATTCCGATCGGAACCTATAATATTACAGCAACTTCCGGAACCGGAAATGTATCTTCTTCCAACATGTTCTCCGGCGGACTCAATGAAGTCATGAGCCCGGACGACGACGGAATCTCCCAGCAGTCCTTTAACGGACTAAAAATGAAGAAGGACGTAGTCCTTACGGTCGGCGGGGATGTCGTCATACATCTGATCGCCGAGGATGCGCAGACAGGCACGGTCGCAGCAAGAGGCGAGGCTTCCGGAAGTCCGATAGACCTTCCGGCAGGGAACTACACGGCAGGCACGGAATTTCCTGCCGGCATCTACACCGTGATCGCCACAAGCGGCACCGGAAATGTATCTTCTTCCAATATGTTCGATGGCGGGCTCAACGAAGTCATGGGACAGGAAGGCTTTGGAGTTACACAGTTTAACAATGCCGTCTTCACCGAAGGCGTAACATTAACCGTATCAGGCACTTCCATCCAACTGGTTCCTGTAGGAGAATAATAAGCATATGAAAATCAGCCCTCGCCTTTCACGTAATGTGAAAGGCGAGGGCTGTTGTCATGCTGCCTCTATCTACTATTAAAACTGTCTTGCGCGTCTTCTTAAGACAACCACGGTTCCAGCGCCTAATGCTGCTAACAGTACCACAAGGTACAGAATGCCTTGTGCTTCATCGCCGGTCTTAACCGAGCCATTCGTTCCGGTATTGCCTTTTCCATTGCTTCCATTTCCTGCATTGCCGGATGCTGATGCCTGGTCTGAGAATGTGCATTTTACTTCCTTGCTCATTCCTTCTGCTGTCAGGCCTTCCGCATCGGTAATCATAATCTTAACGGAATAATTTCCATTTTCTGTAACTTTTAATGTAGAGCCTGTCTCTCCCTTGATCTCTTTGCCGTCTTTATACCATACATAGGTACAAGGCAGTCCTTTGATGTCATGGCTGGCAATAGCCGTCAGCGTGATCGTCTCGCCTGGCTTTGCTTCTGTCTTATCAGCCTTGATGGTGACCTCAGGAGCATTCAGCTTCCAAACTGAAGTCAAAGTCATCTCATTGGTTACCACATCATTCGCCATATCCCATTTGTTTCCATCCGGGTCTGTCCAGCCGTCCAGCGTGTAGCCCTTGCTTGTCATCTCCGGGATGCTGGCCGGGTTGATAACGCTTCCTGGAGTTGCCATAATCTTCTCCTGAGAAGAATCTTTTCCTACAAACCATATTGGAACCTCGTCTCCCCACTCAAGCACCTGAGAATTGGTCTCATCTCGTCTTATGCCCAGAGTATCCCATCCTGACACAAAAACGCTCAGATCAGGAGTAACACCGTCTACATACTTGATGATATCTCTTCCGACTATGCCATTGTCATCTGTCACTATGACCGGATCAGATGGCATGAACTCTCCTGTCACGTCTATCATCGCGCCCTTGTTAACATCCTTATGCTCCTGCAGATATACATCGCCAGAGATCGTCGGAGCGCCGCTCAGTCTTAAATTGGAATAACTTACATCGCCATTGTAATATCCTCTAAGCGCGATAGCGCTTCCATCCGATTCGGATGTATTATCTGAAATGGTTCCGCCGCTTATATCTATGATCACGCCATAGTCGTCTCCAGGAAAACTAGCAGCGTCACCGCCTCTGCAGTCCCAAGCCGAAATTGCTCCGCCAACCCAGTCGGCCTTATTATTCGTTATAGAGCCGCCGGTCATTACGAGTTTGGCGCTATGCACATCTGTTGCAGATGACCATTTATAATTGTCATTAACCATGTGGATCGCGCCGCCATTTCCAGTTGTTGCCGTATTATTCTTAATCTCCGTTCCATTCAGGTATACTGTGCCGGTGCTGATATAGATTCCGCCACCCGCTATGGCACTATTTCCTTCTATGGTTCCTCCGTTCAGGTAAGCTACGCCGCCATCATTTACACGCATTCCTCCGCCGCATTCCCAGTCGCCGCTAGGATCATACTCGTTATTTCTGATGCTGCTGCTGCCTTCCATCGTAAATTTGCCGCCAGTACCACAGTCAACTCCCCAGCAGCCGTTATTCTCTATGATTGTATCGATAATCGTCAATTCGCTGGAAGGGCCAACGTAAACCAACGGACTATATGTTGGCGCTACTTTAGCGTTCGCCTTGTTACCGTCTATGGTTACATTGGTAAACGTTACATTTCCCCAAATTTTGATAACTTCTGACCCCAGATCCATTTTGCTGGTATCATAATCTTCATCCAGCTTGATCGTCACATCACTCAGATCATGATTTACCTCGATCCAATAGGTAGTGTCGCAGATAATGATTGTTCCGCCTTTGCCTGCCAGTTCATATGCCTTGTCAAATGTTTTTACCGGCTTATCCTTTGACAATCCATCGTTGCTGTCGCTTGCTCCAGCGCTTATGGCATCATTCAGATAAATGGTGTTTCCTTCTGCTTTCGCTTCTATACTCTTGTCAGAATCCTGGTTCCCGGCATCCCCTACTGCCTTAAGCACGGCCTTATTCTGTACTTTCCCCTCATTGGAAGAATTCTTATTCTCCTCTTTAGAAGAATCCTTATTCTCTTCCTTAACGGCGTCCGATACCTTCTTATCCGTATCTTCTGCCTCTTTCTTGTCTTCTGCCTTATTTTGCCCCTCCCCTTGGGCATCTTCTACCTTAGGCTCTCCTGAGCCTTTGCTATCAATCTCTTCTGCGCGCACTCCGCTTGGCAGCATAGCTAACGACACAGTAAGAGAAAGAACAAGCGCCAGAAGGCATTTCTTGACCTTATTCCTCTGCATTTCTTTTCCTCCTGTTTCAGAAATCCCTCAAATTTTCAGACGAATTCCCTTAAATTTTACCAAATCGCTGAAACATTCTATATGTTTTTACCGAAACCGTACTGTTTTTACAGATTTTCAACAAGCGTAAAGAAAAAGCGGGCTTAAATAAGCCCGCTGTAATCTGGATATCTTCACTATTTTATTTTCTTTAATACCAGCCTTAGTAATTCCTCTGTGTCTATATCAGGATTCTCGCTTACGATATGATAGATTCCTTCTATCTCACCTGGCTTTTCTTCCAGATCCTCCGCGGTCTCCTCAAGACTCTTCCCCTTCTGGCATTTCTTCTGGATCTGGGTGATTAGTTTTAAGGCCTCGCCCTCGCTTCGGCCCTCGTTCCTTCCATCCATCTGGCCTTCTTCTCTCACCTGGCGCATATGCTTCTCTTCATCGTATTCGTATATGCTCACTTTGCTCGCCTCCGCTCTGTTTTTGCTTAGAAATTCCGACAGGATCCCTTCCGCGATGCATTCCGTCACCGCCCGCTCTACGGCCGCCGAGATCTCCATGACCCTCGCATAGCCGCGTACCCTCTGGGTGTACCTGGCATAGTCGGATAAGGTCCGGCAGGACTCCATCAGCTGCCGGTTCTTCCCTTCGTTGATGTTCAGCATGACCGCTTCCAGTTCCAGCGCCGGGGACTCCTCCGGTACCGTGTAGGCATCCGACAGCCGCAGGATCCTCCTTTCCGGCTGCTCCTGCTCTCCGTTATAGAAAATCAGGAACCTGGGGGTCGGCACCCGAACGATCCTGCTCCCGTACAAATTCGCATCCCGGATCATTGCCGAGTACAGGTCCGTTACATACATCAAATGGCGAAGGGGCAGGTTCGGGCTGTAGGTGGACTGGTGTTCATACAGCGCAAGCCTCGAGTCGATGATAAACGAGATGTCGTTATGCATGGACATGTAGATGGCATTCTCCAGAGTGTTGATCTCCAGAAGTTCCGGATCGTCATAACTGGTTCCATTGACTGCATTATAGAGTTCCAACAATTCCTTCTTCTGACTGAATATCATCTCAAACAGTCGGGCCTTATAGGTACGGTTTGGCGCTGCGGCCGGTGTCGCGTTTGTTCTGTTCATATGGGATCCTCCTTTGCGTTCTGCCAAAGAGGCCCGCCGGCACCTATCCTTAACGAAACCTCTCTGCTCTTTCATTTCCTGGGTACAAGCATTGAGATTTCTTCTTGACGCCTGACGGCTGATATGGAATCAGATGCGGCTGATACCGCTTAGAATATCAGAAATATAATGCTCTGAAGTTATTTTAGCACAGACCTGAGGTCTGTGCCATAATAATTCCAATGTTAATCTGTAATATTTTAAGTTTACTTTTGTTCCCCAAACTCTTATCATAGAAGTAACAAAAATTAAATTCATATTAAGGAGGCCCACTATGAAAATACTGATAATAAACGGAAGCCCGCACCCGCATGGAACTACTTCTCTTTTAAGGAATGCCTTTGAAGAAGGCGCTAAAAGCAAGGGACACAGCATAACCACATTTCATGCTGGACAAGAGACACTTCACTCCTGCCTTGGCTGCGACCATTGCCGCACGGCTGACGAAGGATGCGTATATAAGGATGGAATGGAGACGCTGAATCCGCTCCTGCTGGAAGCCGACTGCGTAGTCTTTGTAACGCCCCTGTATTATTTCGGGATGAGCAGCCAGTTAAAAATGGTAATCGACCGCTTCTACGCCAATAATGCGAAACTGCGCGAGCAGAATAAAAAGGCTGTTCTTCTGGCTGCCTGCGGAGACGCGGACGAGTGGACGCTGGATGCCTTGGATCATCATTATCATGCATTGTGCCATTATCTGCGCTGGGAGAACGCAGGCGAAATCAATGCCATCGGAATGTACACGCCGGATGACTTAAAAGGCAGCGATTACATAGAAAAGGCCAGAGCACTTGGAAGTTCCCTGGCTTAACTTCCTATTAGATCAGGCTAAGACTCTTCATCACATACAGCCATCCAGTTAAGGTAAATGCGCTGAACAGGGTCGTCAGCATGACCACGCTGGAAGACAGCACGCCCTCATGCCCCATATTCCTGGCCATGACAAAGCAGCTGACCGTGGTGGCTGAGCCCAGCATTACCAGGATCGCCACCAGTTCCTCCTGCCGGAATCCCATCTGGGCGGCAAGCGGCAGAAAGATGGCGGCAAACCCTATCAGTTTGATCAATGTGGCGGCCACTGCCGGCTTCACCTTGGCAAACGCTTTGCGAATGTCGAACGTGGCCCCCATCGCCATGAGTCCCATAGGCGTAGCTACTCCTGCCACGCTATTTACCGTCTTCTCCATAATGTTGGGCATTGGTATGCGAAGCGCTGACCAGGCTAGTCCAGCCACAATACCGATAATAATCGGGTTCTTGATAATCCCTATCAGCGTCCTCTTTACAACATGCCGATCCAGCCCATTCTGGCCCGGCCGAAATAAGGACAGCACCAGTACAGCCATCATATTGTAAAGCGGCACGCTTCCAATGATCATTAGCGGAGCCATGCCTGCCGTCCCGTAAATATTCTGGATAAACGCAATTCCCAGAAGCGCCGCGCTGCTTCGGTAGGAAGACTGGATAAATTCTCCTTGTATGGACTTATCCTTCCAAAGAAATGAGACTGCCGTAGAAATGGCGATGCTTATCACCGTTGCTCCAAAACAGAACAGCACGAACTTCATATTCCATACTTCTTCAAAATCCACCGTAGCCAGGTCACTGAATACCAGCACCGGCAGTGGTATCAGGAACACGAATTTATTCATCTCGTCCGCAAGCGTATCGCTGATAAATCCGATTTTCTTAAAAAAAAGCCCCAATATCATCATCAGGAACACCGGGACTGTTGCATTCAGACTAAAAACTAGATTTTCCATTTGCTGCATGATTCCCTTCCAGACAGACATATTCCTGCCTGCATTTTATCCCTTCTATTTTGCAACATGCAGTCAGCATCTGTCAATGATTCTGATTATTTCCTTTTTAATTCCATCCTATCTTTTTGCCCCCTTGATTCGTTATATATAATAGAATAAGATAAACGTTTTGAAGTTCTAGTATCAGGAAAGGAGGACTATGTGGATACCGATTTTCTTTTAATCAGAAAAATGAAGCAAGGGAAAGATGACGCTTGCGACTTATTTGTTCAAAAATATTATCCGGATATTCTAACTTATTGTAGTCATCACTGTCCTGATAAAGGATATGCCGAAGACTTGGCGCAAGAGACTTTTTTGAGATTTTTCGCGAATCTGTCATCCTATCATTATAAAGGGAAGACAAAAAATTACTTATACACGATCGCCTCTAACCTGTGTAAAGACTATCTGAAAAAGCGAAAAGATATCCCGGTTGATAAAGCCAGGCCAAACGATGAGGCCGGCCCGGACGAGCCCCAGATGGCGGAGGTCATAAATAGGCTTACTCTAGAATGGACGCTGAGGCAATTGCCGGATGAATTGCTTGAGGTGATTATCTTTTATTATTTCCAGGAACTTAAACTTAGGGAAATTGCCGGGATATTGCATATCAGTCTCCCATTAGCGAAGTATCGGCTAAGACAGGCAAAGATACAGTTAGAAAAACTTCTGGGAAAGGAGGACGAACATGAATCTGGAAGAAAAACTTAAAAACTATAAAAAAATGACACTGATTGAGCCGCAGACCGAAAAAGTGCAGGAAGTCATCCGAAAATCAAGGGAAGCCTTTTATACGTCAGAAGAAGGAAATGATTTATCTTATTTTGAGTTCTTAAGGATACAGCTCAGAGTAATACAGAAAAGATGGTGGATCCTTCAATTTGTGCTTCTGCTAATATTATGGTTCGTGCTGATGGCCGAATGGGAGGCGGTCTATATCCAAAGAAGCATGGGAGTCATAGCATCCTTATTTGTGATTCTCATTATCCCTGAATTATGGAAAAACAGGACATTCCAATGTATGGAAATAGAGGCATCCTCTTATTACTCTCTCAGACAGGTCTATGCCGCCCGCATGCTGCTGTTCGGCATTACAGACCTTGCCCTGCTAACCATATTCTGCGGATCTGCTTCTATTGGACTGCATTTTAAGCTGATGGAATTAATGATTCAATTCTTATTTCCGTTAAGCGTAACTGCCTGCATTTGTTTCGGAATACTATGCAGCAGATATTCCTTCAGTGAAACAGTAGCCATCTCCTTGTGCATTCTATGGAGCGCAGTGTGGATGTTCATGATCTTAAATGAAAATGTGTATAGACGGATCACAGTCCCTATATGGCTTTCATTATTAGGATTTGCGGTGATTTTCCTGGCTGCTTCCGTCTATCGTACGCTAAAGTACTGTAATCGATATTGGGAGGTGCCCTTTGATGAAATTAAAGTTTGAGAATTTAACAAAAGAGTTTGGAGATTTTACCGCCGTAGACCATCTGAACCTTACTACGACTAACGGCGTCTACGGGCTGCTGGGCGTAAATGGAGCTGGTAAAACTACCCTCATGCGGATGCTGTGTACCTTGCTCAAGCCCACAAGCGGAACCATTACTTGTAATGGCAGAGATATCTTTGAAATGGACGGCGATTACCGGAAACTGCTAGGCTATCTGCCACAGGAATTTGGATTCTATCCGGAATTCACGGTTCAGGAGTATCTTCTTTATATTGCGGCGTTAAAAGGGATACGGCCTGTTGTCGCCAGGAGGCGGGTTAAGGAACTGATCGCCAAAGTCGGACTTACCAAAGCGGCAGGCAAAAAGATGAAAAAATTATCCGGCGGAATGAAGCGCAGGGCTGGAATCGCGCAGGCTATGCTAAACAATCCGAAAATCCTGGTGCTTGACGAGCCCACGGCAGGGCTTGATCCGAATGAAAGGATTCGTTTCCGCAATCTCATCAGCGAACTATCCGAAGAACGCCTGGTACTGTTATCTACCCACATTGTTTCCGATATCGAATATATCGCAAACGAAATCTGGCTAATGAAGGACGGGAAACTTATGCACAAGGGCAGCGCGGATCAAATCATTAGTTCCATGCCTCAAGACGTTTGGGAGTGTCTTGTGGACAAGAGCATGGTGTCCGCTTTCATCCAAAAATATAAAATATCAAATATGAAATCCGAACCGCATGGCGTCGAGCTGAGGATCATATCCAGCGAGAAACCCTGCGCAAGCGCCAGGCATGTGGAAGCGTCATTGGAGGATGTCTTTTTATACTATTTTGGGGAAAAGGCGGGTGATGAAGATGCTGCGGTATGAATGGAAGAAAGTCTTCTCTAAATTTAAGAATAGAATAACCGTCCTTCTTTTGCTGGTCATACTCATCATAACCAGTATTCTGACGATAAACCGGGTTGAGTATGTCGACGGGAGCGGAAATCATTCCAGCGGTATTTCTGCCGCAAGAAAACTCCGGGCAGAAAAAAACAAGTGGGAAGGTTATCTTACAGAAGAAGTATTCCAGGAAGTCGTCAAAACGAATGCAAAAATAGCGAATTCACAAGCAGCGCTGTCGCAAGATATTGATGAACAGAACAAAGAATATGCTAAGAAGCAGGGGTTCCAAGGTATTGCGGATCTGATCAATAATGCATTCAGCGAATGGAGAGATTACAATTATTATGCGATTGACACCGTCTCCGCAGAAGACGCAAAACAAGTCTACGATAAAAGAATTTCGAATTTAAAAGAATGGCTTGATTCGGGAGAAGAAACATTTACAGAGGGGCAAAAGAATTATTTAATCCACCAATATGAAAGCCTTAAGACCCCGTTTTATTATAAATACGTAGATGGATGGAGCGCATTGCTGCAGAACATATCAACCTTTATACTAATTCTGGCATTGATCATAGGTTTTCTGGTGTCCGGCATATTCTCAGACGAGTTCCAGGCAAAAGCGGATTCGATTTTTTTCTCATCAAAATTAGGAAGAAATAAAGCGATTCTATCCAAAATGGGTGCTGGATTTTTGATTACTTCCGTTTTTTACATTGTGTTCGTACTTCTATATACTTTTATTGTACTATGGGCATTAGGCGCAGATGGAGCAAATTGTCCCATCCAGCTGGATCTGTGGAGAAGCATCTACAACATAACCTTTTTCCAGGCCTATCTTCTCATTGCAGCAGGCGGCTATATAGGTACTTTATTTGCCTCTACGCTTTCTATGCTTGTATCCGCGGCAGCACGTTCTACTGCGACAGCAATTATCGTGCCTTTTATTCTATTGTGCGCCTTTCCTTTTTTGAGCAGGATCATTACATTGCCTCAGATCTGCTCGTTCTTCCCGGACCAGCTGCTAGAGGTATATATCTCCATCAAAGACTTCGCACTGGTGGAAATAGGCGGCAAGGTAATGGATATCGCAGGGGTAATCCTTCCCGCTTATCTGGCTGCCTGCCTGTTGCTCCAGCCTGTATTGTATCGTATTTATAAAAAAGCGGAAGTACGATAATCCGAATCAATCCTGGCTTTACTGTAATAACTTTTTATAGATATTATAATCCTCTTCTTTAAACACATTGAAGATCACCCGTTCCAGCTTGGAGGAAGACAGGCAGCGGTCCACCGTCTCTACGGCGATCTGGGCCGCCAGCTTGTTAGGAAAATGGAATTCTCCTGTAGAGATGCAGCAGAACGCGATGGACTTAAGCCCTTCCTTCTCTGCCAGCTTCATGCAGTTTATATAGCAGGACTTCAGTTCCTCCTTCTGCCTCTGTGTAACCTCCAGTCCCACGATCGGGCCTACCGTATGAATTACATGGCTGGCTGGCAGATTGTATCCCTGCGTGATCTTCGCTTTTCCCGTGGGCTCTTCATGGCCCTGCTCTTCCATCATCCTGGCGCACTCGTTCCGAAGCTGTATCCCCGCCGCGGAATGGATTGCATTGTCAATACAGCCGTGGCAGGGCACAAAGCATCCAAGCATCTGGCTATTGGCGGCATTGACGATGGCATCCGCCCGAAGCCTGGTAATATCCCCTCTCCAGAGGGAGATCCTGTCCATATTCTTGATGCCGATACAGGTGTAGATGTCTCCAATGACCGGGATATCCTCATAATCCACAATGCCTTTTTCTTCTGCCTCTTCTGTCAGGAACTCGTCCTGTCCGGTCATGAATTCTTCTGAAGCCTCCCCTGGCCAGCGCACATTCATTAGGCTTCTTAGAAGCCGACGCTTCTCATCATAATTTATGGGCTCTCTGATGGATGCATATCCATCGTTTTCATTCTTCAAATATCGAATCAGGCTATCTACTCTCTCTTCTCTTATCATAGGCTCCTCCTAGTCCTGCAAGCATCCGGCAATCACCGAATACGCCCGGTAAAGTTCCTCGTAGGTTGTCCGGCAGTTAGCCGGGCTGGTGGATGGAAGTCCGATAGCCTCTACCCCTGTCGCAGGGTAGCAATATCTCTTATATAACTGGGCTGCCTTAGTCCCTGTCGTGAATATGGCCCGGATATCCGCATGATCAAGAATCCTCTTCATATCATTGGCCTTCGGGTTGCGGATACTACCGTCATCCGCTCCTTTGATCTCGCATCCGGCCAGCACGTCCCAGACAGCGATACGGTTTCGCAGCGCAAAAGCAATCTTCTCCTCCTTTGTCAGTGGAAGTTCCTCACCGCACACGTCCGATATTACCTTCCAGAAGCGATTCCTGGGATGCCCGTAATAGAATCCCACTTCCCTTGACTTCGGAGAAGGCATGGTTCCCAGCATAAGAATCCGGGACTCCTTATCATAGATTGGCTGGAAGTTATGAGTAATGTATTCTGGCTCCATCTTATCACGCTCCTTTATTCAGACGCAAGCAACCGGTAGATGCGTTCCGCGTCAGATACAATCTGCCCGGGGAATCCCACGTATTCCAGAAGGCGTATGGCATTCGTCTTTTCATTGATTCCCCTGTGGATTTTATAGTCAAATACAATGTCATCCTCCCCCTCCTGCTCGCAGAAATAATAATGCTCATACTCCCGGTCAAGCAGTTTCACCAATTCCATATCATGGGAGGCTACCAGCACCAGGCAGTTCCGCTCTTCTAAGTACCTCAGGATTGCCGCGGAGGCCGCAATCCGCTCCTTCGTATTGGTTCCCCGAAGGATCTCGTCTATCGCGCAGATCACCAATTCATTCTCCTGCATATATCCAAGCATGCGGTTCAGCGACCGGATCTCCTTCATATAATAACTTTCGCCTTCCATCAGGCTGTCCTTCACAGCCATGGATGTGGCTATGTAGGCATGAGGAATCTCTGCGATGCCTGCCATGCAGGTATGGATGGTCTGAGCCAGGATGCAGTTTACCGTTACAGCCTTGATGAAGGTGGATTTTCCGGATGCATTCGACCCTGTTACGATGCTGTTCCTAACCATCACGACATCATTTAAGACCGGCTCTTTCAGCAGGGGATGGTACAGGCCCTCCAGATGAACACAGGAATCCTGGCTGAACTTTGGCAGGCAGTAAAGCGGCAGGCTTTTTCGGAATGACACCACGCTGATCAGGGCATCCAGTTCCCCCACAAGACGGTATACCTTTTTAAAATGCTCCATCTTCCGCTTCAACTGCCTTATAGCCTGGTTATACATGGTAAAATCAATGAGCGTGGCTCCCGTGAGGTAGGTTGCGAATAGTTCCATCGCGTCTCCTTGCATCCCGGCCTGTCTGCGCACCGTTGCCTTTCGAAGCCGCTTCTCTGCCTCGCCCAGCTGCGCCACATGCATCGATATCTCGCCAAATCGTTTCTCATAGCCGCCGCTGGTTCCTTTTGTCAACTCTCGTCCAGTATAGATCAGCCCCCGGACGCTCTCCATCAGTTCCAGATGGATCTCATACTTCTGCTTCATAACCGCATAAATGCAAAGATTGCATATAAATATCATACCAAATACTGTCAATCCATATCCATTTCTAAGGATGACCGCCCCAGCCAGAGAGAGGAAAAGAAGCGCCTGCATTAGCCGGTAGAACCAGCTGTGGCCAATCTGGAAATCTTCGATCTCATCCAGGACTTGCGGCAGATAATAGCTGCTGTCCCTTTTTCCGAGCGCCATCAGCTTGACCTGGGCTTCTTCCCTTTCCCTCTCGTTATCTTCCATGTAGCGCATCTTCTCTTCCATCTTCTCAAGCGAAGCCGTATCCTGGGATACGTTCCTTAACAGCGCATAGAGGTACTGCTCTCCCGCAAAAGACTCGCATTGGTTCATGCGCTCGTAAATCTGGTTCATATCCAGATCGTCCCACGTAAGATCATCCAGGGGATGCAAGGCCTGTTCACTGACCGCGTTCCAGTACATAGATATCTCTTTATAATCATAAGCAGCAGGCTCCGGCATCCGTCCGAATTTCTTCCTGACAATCCGATATGCCCTCCTTATCCTCTCCCATCTTGCATACACGCTTCCGATAACGAATACGCAGATCAGGCCTGCAATCACAATGGCCGACTCCATAGGCAGTCCTCCTTATTACGCTTATTGGATATATCTTAACACGAAACCACTTTTTTTGCCATATAAAGACTAAAAAGGCAGACTGTAGACAAAGTCGGGAGCATCCGCTCGGGATTTTTTCGTAAAGAGCTTCTCATATAGAAAAGAGAATGATTGCATTTTATCCATACATATTTTCAATATATCATCAGAGAAAGATACCAGTCAATCAGCCGAATCCCATAAAGCAGACTGATTGCCATGCCTATGCACAGGAATGGCCCGAAAGGAAAATGGGCCTTGCGGTCAGCCTTCTGGGCAGCCAGGAGATAGCACCCGTAGATGCCGCCAAAGAGAATGGCCAAGGCTGCCGACACCAGCGTGATCTTCCATCCCAGAAATAGTCCGCAGGCAGCCATCAGTTTAATATCTCCACCTCCAAAAGCCCCGGGAATCACGATCGCCAGCACAAGCATCGGAAGGCTTACACACAGCGCGCCTGCCAGACGGGCTAAAAGCGAAGTCTCGGGCATGGTGAATATGGATATGGCCGCAAGTATCACCATCGCGATCTGGCATCCATCTTCAATCTCCATTGTTTCTATATCCAGGAATGCCACCACCGTCAATATGCAAAAAAATGCAAATACCGTCAGGGCCGTTCCGTAGTTTTCGTATTTATACACGCACAGCAGCGCCAGGAGGCCTCCCAGCACTTCTATCAGCGTATCCCTGATTCCGATGGATGCCTTGCAGTAACGGCATTTCCCATTCAGGAACAGGTAACTGAATACTGGCACCAGGTCCTTAGGTTCCAGCCTCTCCCCGCAGGAGGGGCATATAGAGAAGTACTTTACAAAGGACATCTGCCTTGGCACCCGGTAAATAATCACATTTAAAAACGAAAAAATGCAAGTTCCTGCAATGATCACCAATATGCCCATTATAATTTCACATATCAATACTCCCATACATTCCTCCTTGCATAAATTATATAGTGAAACCTTTTTTGTTCTTACTTTTGTCTCCAATTCTTAATCATTAACTATTATCCTCCTATTTCTGATTATGAACCTTAGTCTTGGGCCTGCACTTGTTTTATGTAATCTTCCCTCTGGCTGGAGAAAAGTTCCTAACCCCGTCATTTCAGCATTTCATGACATCTTTATTAATAATATGTTTAATATACACTTTTCTTCAAATATTATCAATAATCAACAAACCAATCCTAATCATACATTCTTATGCATTTTCCTGAAAATTTAGTTTGATCATGGCAGATGTGTCAAAAAATAAACTTTATCCTAAAATTACATATTAAAATTGCATAAACAATTCCCCTATGCTATAATTTTTCCAACACGTACTAATCACAAAGGGTAACGCCTGCGTGAAAAGGCGCACAGATTCGTATGATATATAGGGGCAGGGGAATTCTGCCTTTTTAGGACCTGACGCCATAGGCGCTGGGTCTTTTTTATTCGGTTTCATCATGAAGAAGGCGCGGTAGAACGAATACTAATAGGATGGGGTGATCTATGAAAGATTTAAAGTATTTAATTGATAAGCTGAAGACACAAAGATCCCTGACTCGGGATGAATGGACAGCGCTGATTGTCGGAAGGACGCCGGAACTTGCCGGATATCTCTTCGAACTCGCCCGCAAGGAGCGCCACCTGCACTACGGACATGACGTGTATGTCCGGGGGCTGATCGAATTTACCAACTATTGCAGAAATGACTGCCTCTATTGCGGCATCCGCAAAAGCAATCCCCACGTCAGCCGCTACCGGCTTAGTGAGGAACATATTCTGGACTGCTGCCGGATCGGGTATGATCTGGGATTTCGCACCTTCGTGCTGCAAGGCGGGGAGGATGGATATTACACCAGGGAGCGGATGGTACATGTGATTGAAAGCATCCGATCCAGGCATCCGGATTGCGCCATCACGCTTTCCATCGGCGAGAAATCCCGGGAGGATTACCAGGCATTCTATGAGGCAGGCGCCAACCGGTATCTCTTACGGCACGAGACATTTAACGCCAACCACTATTCCAGGCTGCATCCGTCGTCTTTAAGCGCTGCGGCCCGGCAGAAATGTCTCTGGGATCTAAAAGACATTGGCTACCAGACAGGCACTGGATTCATGGTGGGCTCGCCTTACCAGACGCCACAGGATCTGGCCGAAGATATGCTCTTTATCCGGGAACTCAATCCGCAGATGGTGGGCATCGGGCCATTTATTCCCCACCATGACACGCCGTTTTCCAACGAGGCGGCCGGAACTCTGGAACTGACTTTGTTTATGCTGGGGCTTCTTAGGCTGATGCTTCCCAAGGTCCTGCTGCCATCCACCACGGCGCTTGGCACCATCGATCCGAAGGGGCGGGAACTTGGAATTCTGGCGGGGGCTAATGTGGTCATGCCCAATCTGTCGCCTACCGGCGTGCGAAAGGACTATGCGCTGTATGACAACAAGATCTGCACCGGGGACGAGGCCGCGGAATGCCGCCAATGCCTGGAGAGGCGCATGGAATCCATCGGCTACCGCGTCGTCACAGCCAGGGGCGATTCACTGAACCTATAAACGATTATGCTATCTGATATCAGGAGGAAATAAGTTATGTATGATGTAAATTCAAAACACGCTGAAGACTTTATCAACCACGAGGAGATTTTGGAGACTCTCGCTTACGCGGATGAGAACAAGGATAATCTGGAACTGGTGGAATCCTTGATCAATAAGGCTGCCTTAAGAAAGGGACTTTCCCACAGAGAGGCCTCCGTGCTTCTTGCCTGTCAGGACCCCGCCATGAACGAGAAGATATTCAAGCTGGCAGAACAGATTAAGAAGGATTTCTACGGAAACCGTATCGTCATGTTCGCCCCTCTGTACCTTTCCAACTACTGTATCAATGGATGCACCTACTGTCCTTATCATATGAAGAACAAGCATATCGCAAGGAAGAAACTGACCCAGGAAGAGATCCGCAAGGAAGTCATCGCGCTCCAGGATATGGGGCACAAGCGTCTGGCTCTGGAGGCCGGCGAGGATCCGGTGCACAACACCATGGATTATTACCTGGAATGCATTGACACCATATATAAAATCAAGCATAAAAATGGGGCCATCCGCAGGGTAAATATCAACATCGCAGCCACGACGGCGGACAATTACCGCCTTCTGAAAGAAGCAGGGATCGGTACATACATCCTGTTCCAGGAGACCTATCATAAGGAAAGTTATCTGCAGCTCCATCCCACGGGTCCGAAGCATGATTACGACTATCACACTGAGGCTATGGACCGCGCTATGGAAGGCGGCATTGACGATGTGGGAGTAGGCGTTCTGTTCGGCCTGGATAAGTTTCGCTATGAATTTGCAGGACTTCTGATGCATGCAGAGCATCTGGAAGCAGCATTCGGCGTTGGCCCGCATACCATCAGCGTACCCCGCCTGCGCAATGCCGACGACATCGACGCGTCCTCCTTTACCAATGGAATCGATGACGATACCTTTGCCAAGATCGTGGCCTGCATAAGAATCGCGGTTCCATACACCGGCATGATCATCTCCACCAGGGAAAGCCAGAAAACCAGAGAGCGCGTTCTTCACCTGGGCATCTCCCAGATCAGCGGAGGTTCCAGAACCAGCGTCGGCGGCTACTGCGAGCCGGAGCCGGAAGATGAGAAATCCGAGCAGTTCGATGTCATCGACAACCGTACTTTGGATGAGGTCGTTCGCTGGCTGATCGAGATGGAATACATACCAAGTTTCTGTACTGCATGCTATCGGGAAGGCAGAACCGGCGACCGCTTCATGTCCCTTTGCAAGAGCGGGCAGATCCAGAACTGCTGCCATCCCAACGCGCTGATGACGCTGGAGGAATACTTGACCGATTACGCTTCTCCTGAGACAAAAGCGCTTGGGCAGAAACTGATCGACAAGGAAGTATTCAACGTACCGAATGAAAAGGCGCGCGCGGTAGTCCTGGAGAATCTGAAACTGATCCGTGAAGACAACCGAAGAGATTTCCGTTTCTAATTATAGGTCCATCCGGGCCCAAAGGAGGTATTCGAAATTATGAGTCTAAATAACACGCCCTCTTCCGAGCGGGTACACATCGGCATCTTCGGCAGGCGCAACGCCGGGAAATCCAGCATCATCAATGCCCTGACCGGACAAAGCCTGGCAATCGTATCGGATGTCAAGGGCACCACCACCGACCCTGTGCTAAAGGCCATGGAACTGCTTCCTCTTGGCCCTGTCGTCATGATCGATACGCCAGGGCTGGATGACGAAGGAGAACTTGGAGCGCTGCGGATCCAGAAGGCATACCAGGTGCTTAACAAGACGGATATCGCCGTCCTGGTGGTTGACGGCACGGCTGGCATGACCCGCGAAGACCTTCTTATTCTTGACCGGATCAAGGATAAGAAAATCCCATATGTGATCGTCATGAACAAGGCTGACCTGGCCGGCCCGGGTGCAGCGTCTCAGGCCGCTCCTTCGGACACGCCGGATGAGCACGTCATCTGGGTCAGCGCAACCGCCAGCCGGAACATCCATGAACTGAAGGAACTGATCGCAGGCCTTGCCCCCGCCGATGACGGCGACCGTCGCATTGTAGGGGATTTGATCCATCCTTCCGATTTCGTAGTGCTGGTAGTTCCCATAGATAAGGCTGCCCCTAAGGGCCGCCTCATCCTGCCTCAGCAGCAGACGATACGGGATATCCTGGAATCGGATGCCACGGCCATCGTGGCCAAGGAAGATGAACTAAGCCGTACCCTTGAGACTCTTGGGAAAAAGCCATCTCTGGTCATCACGGACAGCCAGGTCTTTGCCAAAGTTTCGAAGGCCACCCCGCAGGACATTCCTCTGACTTCTTTTTCTATCTTATTTGCAAGGTATAAGGGGAATCTTAAGACTGTAGTAAATGGGGCCAGATACCTGGATTCTCTGAAGGAGAATGACACGGTACTGATCTCGGAAGGCTGCACCCACCACCGTCAGTGCGAAGATATCGGAACGGTAAAACTGCCACGCTGGATACAGGAGTATACCGGCAAGAAATTGAACTTTACGTTTACCAGCGGGACGGAATTCCCACTGGAACTAAATCCCTATCAGTTGATCGTCCATTGTGGCGGCTGCACGCTGAATGAGCGGGAGATGAAATACCGTCTCAAATGCGCACAGGATGCCGACGTTCCCATGACCAATTACGGAACGGCCATCGCATATATGCAGGGCATCCTGGAACGCAGTCTAGACATATTTCCATCTTTAGATTATATTTAGAAAATCTTCAGAATTATAACAAGGGATACTTAATAATTCCCCTATACAATAAGACCATAGAAAGCAAGCATTCCGGTCTTATCGTATAGGGGGGGGTATTTATGAGAGCATATATTGAAGAAAGGAAAAATGAAATACTTGCCATCAGTCCATTTGCGGATCTTAACTATGAGCGTGCATATTCCGCCACATCCCTGATCTTGATGTTCTTCCTCTTTTCCTTTACCGGATGGATCTGGGAAGTCCTGATCCACATCATAGAAGACGGAATGATCATCAACCGCGGCCTTCTTCTCGGGCCATGGCTTCCCATCTACGGAACCGGCGGCGTCCTTATCCTGATGCTGTTAAAAAGATGGCGCAGCCAGCCGCTTATAACCATGGGGCTCATCATGCTCTTATGCGGAACCGTCGAATACATTACCAGCATTGGCCTGGAGTTCTTTTTCGGGCAAAGATGGTGGGATTACAGTGACATGCTCTTTAACTTCCAGGGCAGGATATGCCTGGAAGGCCTGCTGATCTTCGGCATCGGAGGGCTGTTCTTCATCTACCTGATCGCGCCCAAGATCGACAACTTGCTTCAAACCGTATCGCAGAAGGCGAAAATGTACCTGTGCGTGGCATTATCCTTCCTCTTTGTTGTAGACTTGATTCGTTCCTTCCTGTCCCCGAATATGGGATTCGGAATCACGGGGTAACGTTTTACCTTACTTCGATCCTCCCCATCACTTCTCCGATAGGCGCCGCAATCGTCAGTTCTGCTCCTACTTCTTTTGCGGTAGCGCTCTTATTGATCACCACCAGGTGCCTGCCACGGAAGTAATCGATGAATCCTGCCGCCGGATACACGATGAGAGACGTCCCGCCGATGATGAGCGTATCCGCCTCGCTGATTGCCCGGATGCTCTTATCCACCGTCCGGGAGTCCAGGCTTTCTTCATATAGCACCACATCCGGCTTGATTGTGCCTCCACAGGAGCACTTGGGAATTCCTTCGGAGTTCTTCACATAGGCCGCATCATAGGACTTGCCGCATCTCTGGCAGTAATTGCGCAGAATACTCCCGTGCAGTTCCAGCACGTTCCTGCTTCCTGCCGCCTGGTGAAGTCCGTCAATATTCTGGGTGATAACCGCCGTAAGCTTGCCAGCCGTTTCCAACTGGGCAAGCTTACAGTGGGCCGGATTGGGCTTCGCATCCAGAAACATCATCTTGTTCTTATAGAATTCATAAAAATCTTCCGTTCTGCTTACAAAGAAACTGTGGCTAACGATCTGTTCCGGGGAGTACTTATACTTCTGCAGGTAGAGCCCGTCAGCGCTCCGAAAATCCGGAATATTACTCTCCGTGGATACGCCTGCGCCCCCGAAAAACACGATGTTGCCGCTGTCGTCAATAATCCTCTGTAACCTGCTTACTTCCTCTTCATACATGGCAATTCCTCCTGACATGTCTGCTGTAATCCTTTCACATACAGCCTGCTAATTTCCGCGTTCTATCCAATCAATGACATCCCTTAGACTGCCAAGTTCAGCCGTAATGCCATCTTTGACTTCCTCCGGCACCACCACCACATCCGGGATGTGGATAATATAGCCGCCGGCTGCCTTCCCTGCCTTCACCCCGGATACGCTGTCTTCCAGCACCAGGCACTCCCCTATTGGCACGCCCAGATCGTCTGCCGCTTTCTGGAAAATATCCGGAAATGGCTTGCTGCGCTTTACTTTATTCCCATAGGCGACTGCGTCAAAATACTCATAGACCCCGGCGATCTTCAGCATCTTCTCAGCCAGCGACTGCTGGGTGGAGGTAGCCACTGCCATACGGATATCCTGGCCCTTCAGATATTCCAGGAGTTCCGGCAACCCTTCTTTTAAGGGAACGCCTTTTTCCTCGATGTAGCGGTGCTGCAATTCATCTTTGCGCCCCATGCAGCCGTCAAAATCAAACTCCTGTCCAAATCTTTGAAGAAAGGCATTACGAATTGCCGCCGGATTCTGTCCCCGGAAACTGTCCAGGAATTCCTCCGTCATGTCAATCTTAAGTTCATCGCCTACCTGGTTCCACAGAACCGTTGCCAGACGTTCCGTATCAAACATCAGGCCGTCCATGTCAAATATTACGCCTCGTACCATAAGTTATGACTCCCTTTTCTTGTATACTACAATCATTTCTATTGCTCTATTCTATCGAATGTCTAACTGTCATGCTATTGTGATCGATTCTTGCTATAGCCGGTAAAGAATTCCGATAATGCATCCAAGGTCTTCACCAGCACGGGAATCTCCGCCTCGTCCAGCTTATCCAGGATCGCCCGGGTCATCTGGCGGTGATAGTCTTCGTGATGCCGGTACGCCTTCACGCCCCTGTCCGTGAGCTTCACGAATACCACCCTGCGGTCTTCCTCGCTGCGCCTGCGCTCTACATATTTCTTATTCACCAGGCTGTTCATGGCCGTCGTCAGGGAGCCTACGGTAATATTCAACTTCTTGGCTATGGAGGACATGTTGTTGCCGTCGCCCAGCCCGATGGCCTCGATGACGTGCATGTCATTATTCGTAAGATCCTTAAACTCTTCTGTAATAATGGCCTTCTCCTCCAATTCCCAGATCTCGTTGATCAGGTTCACCAGAATATTGTTGATTGTTGCGTATGCGTTTTCCATTCCCTGCTACCCTTTCTGCTTGGCGATTCTTGTTATATCCACATTATACCCTCTCCGGCATCAGAGAATCAATCACTTCTTTTACCGTTTCCAGATGATCTGCCTTGTAGGCGTATGCACCGCAGAAAAGAAGGGCATCATCCACCTCTCCCCTGGCCGCATGTACGAGAGCATCCGTAATGCAGTAAGGAATCTCACTGGGATTGCATTTTTGGAGGCAGCCGTGGCAGGAACTGTGAGGAATCCGCTCCCCTGCCATGACCTTTTCCATAAATGGATTCAAGATTGCGCGCCCTGGCATTCCCACCGGACTTTTGACGATGACGATATCCGTTTCTTTCGCGTTCAGATAGGCTTCCTTGTACTTGATATGTGCATCGCACTCTTCTGTGGTTACGAATCTGGTGGCTGCCTGAATGGCATCTACTCCCAGCGAAAATGCATGCTCTGCCTGCGCCTTATTTTCTATTCCTCCGGCAAGCGCCACCGGAATCCGGCACTGGAACTCCTCTTCGTAGGACCTCACCGTGTCTAATATGTCGCTGACTTCCGCGTCATAGGCTGCCTGGTCATAGGCTTTTAACTGTTCCTTGGTAAAGCCCAGGTGCCCTCCGGCCTTCGGCCCTTCGATAACCAGAAGATCCGGCATCCTCTTATATTTCCTGCCCCAGTACTTCAGGATCACCTTGGCGGACTTATCGGTGGAGACGATGGGGGCCAGCTTCGCCCGGCTATCGCCCGCGATTCTTGGCAGATCCGTGGGAAGTCCTGCGCCGGATAGGATGAGATCCGCACCGGCATCGATGGCCGCCCTTACATACTCTTCATAATGCCGCATCGCTACTATGATATTAAATCCGATGATTCCATCCGGCGCGATTGCCCTCGCCTTGTCGTATTCCTTTTGAATGGCCCTGAGGTTCGCTTCTTTGGTATTCGTATCAAAATCCGGCTCCTTAAAACCAATCTGAGCGGCAGAGATGATCCCTATGCCGCCCTCTTTCGCAACGGCCCCGGCAAGACGGCCCAGGCTGATCCCCACTCCCATGCCGCCTTGTATCAATGGAACCTTTGCTTCTATATTCCCCATTTTCAATGGTCTTGCTTCCATATTCTTTCTCCTACATCTTCCGAAATCTATCGTACCTATGCTCCGTCAGTTCTTCAGCCGGCAGTTTCCCATAGGCAATGAAAAACCGCTCCAGCTCCCGCTCCAGCTGCGTAACGACCTTCTTTAGATTCTGCACGGTATAGTGAGCCGGCTCCGGGAATACCTGCTCCACGATTCCCAGACGCTTTAGGTCTCCTGCCGTCAGCTTCATCACGCCTGCTGCCTCCTTTGCCATGGTGCTGTCCTTCCACAGGATGCTGGCAAATCCTTCCGGCGAGAGGATGGAATAGATGGAGTTCTCAAGCATCCATACCTCGTCTGCCGTTGCCATGGCAAGGGCGCCGCCGCTTCCGCCTTCTCCGATGATCACGGAGAGTACCGGGACTTTTAAGCCTGACATCTCATAGATGTTTCTGGCAATGGCCTCTCCCTGGCCCCTCTCCTCTGCTTCCAGGCCGCAGAATGCTCCCGGCGTGTCTACAAAGCAGATGACCGGACGGGCGAATTTCTCCGCCTGCTTCATCAGCCTCAGTGCCTTGCGGTAGCCGTCGGGAGATGGCATTCCGAAATTGCGCTCGATGTTCTCCTTGGTGTTGGTTCCTTTGGCCTGGGCGATCACCGTCACCGGCTTGCCGTGGAATCTGGCCACTCCGCCGATGATCGCCTTGTCATCGGCATAATATCTGTCTCCGTGAAATTCTATGAAATCCGTAAACAGTGCTTCGATGTAGTCGCTGCCCACCGGACGATCCTTCATACGGGAAATCTGCACCCGGTCCCAGGCATTTGCCACCTTGTTGTTCGGCAGGGCTGCGTCTGCTTCCTCTGCCTCCATCTCTATCTGCGCTTCCCCGGTTTCTTTCAATCCGATCTGAAAAATAGATGATTCCTCTTCATATTCTGTCTCATCCTCATTCTTATGCAGTTTCAGGATTCGGGACAGCGTCTCCTTTAACTGCGGACGCTCCACGATTCCGTCGATGAATCCGTGCTCCAGAAGGAACTCGGAACGCTGGAATCCCTTCGGCAGTTTCTGCCCGATGGTCTGCTCGATAACCCTGGGACCTGCGAATCCGATCAGCGCCTTCGGCTCTGCCAGTATCACGTCGCCCAGCATGGCGAAACTGGCCGTCACGCCTCCGGTCGTAGGATCCGTCAGTACGCTGATATAGAGAAGCCCTGCGTCGCTATGACGCTTGAGGGCAGCCGAAGTCTTCGCCATCTGCATCAGGGACGTTATCCCCTCCTGCATCCTGGCGCCCCCGGAGCACGCGAAGATAATCACCGGAAGTTCTTCTTCGGTGGCTCTTTCTACCGCGCGGGCAATCTTCTCGCCCACCACTTCGCCCATGCTGGCCATGAGAAAACGTCCGTCGCAGACGCCAAGGGCAACTTCGGTTCCATGAATACATGCTTTTCCTGTAATGACAGCCTCGTCAAGACCCGTCTTTTCCTTAAGTACTTCCAGTTTCTCTTTGTATCCTTTGTAATCCAGCGGATTCCTGGTGGCAAGTCCCTGATCCCACTCTTCGAACGTGTCTTCATCCGCTACCATCTCTATGCGGCGGTATGCGTGGACACGGAAATATCCTCCGCATTTTGGACAGATATAATAGTCCTTTTTCACATCCTCTGCAAAAATGGCACTGCCGCACTTATTGCATTTGCGCAGAAGCCCTTCCGGAACTTCCGGCTTCGCAGCACTCAAAGAAATATAATTTTTCCTGCCAGAAGAAAGTCTGGTCTTTTTAAACATGTTGTCTAATTTCATAGAATGTCACCTTTACATTTTCTCAATAAATTCAATGTCAATGTCCCCGGAGAGATAGTCCGGGTGGTTCAGAATCTCATACTGGTAGTCCACGTTGGTATCTATTCCTTCAATAATGATCTCCCCAAGGGCGCTCTGCATCTTGCGGATGGCCTCATTGCGGTTCTTGGCCCATACGATCAACTTCGCCACCATGGAATCATAGTAAGGCGGGATAGTATAGCCGCTATAGATTGCCGCATCAATGCGGATTCCCTTGCCGCCCGGCAGATACATATCCGTTATGGTGCCCGGAGACGGGCGGAATCCCTTTTCCGGGTTCTCCGCGTTAATCCTGCACTCGATGGCGTGGCCACTCAGATGCACGTCTTCCTGGGCGTAAGATAGTTTCTTACCCGAAGCGATTCGTATCTGCTCCTTGATCAGATCGATCCCGGTCACCCATTCCGTCACCGGATGCTCTACCTGGATACGAGTGTTCATTTCCATAAAATAGAAGTTCCCATTCTTCTCCAGAAGGAATTCTATGGTTCCTGCATTTACATAGCCCGCTGCCTTCGCCGCCTTGACGGCCGCATCCCCCATCTTCCTTCGAAGTTCCTCGGACAGCGCGACGGACGGGGATTCTTCGATCATCTTCTGGTGGTTCCGCTGGATGGAACAGTCCCGCTCGCCAAGATGGATGACGTTGCCGCAGCCATCCGCAAGAATCTGGAACTCGATATGCCTTGGGTGCTGGACGAAATGCTCGATATACATGGTATTGTCGCCGAAGGCCATCTGGGTCTCCTTCTGGGCCGTTTTGAAGCTCTGCTGGAATTCTTCCGGCGTATTGGCCACGCGCATGCCTTTGCCGCCTCCGCCAAGGGCAGCCTTCACGATAACCGGATATTCCACCTCATCCGCGATCCTGGCACCTTCTTTCGCGTCATAGATTGGCTCCTTGCTTCCGGGAATTACCGGAACGCCTGCGGCTACCATGGTATTCCTGGCTTCCTGCTTATTTCCAAGCCTTGCGATCACCTTGGAGTCCGGTCCGATAAAGGTGATGTTGCACTGCTCGCATAACTCCGCGAACTTTGCATTCTCCGACAGGAACCCGAATCCCGGATGAATGGCATCCGCGCCAGTCACGATGGTTGCGCTGATGATGCGGTCCATGCTGAGATAACTCTCGCTTGACGGCGCCGGCCCGATGCAGACCGCCTCGTCTGCCAGTTTCGTATGCAGGGCCTCCCGGTCTGCCTCCGAATATACCGCCACGGTCTCAATCCCCATTTCCCGGCAGGCACGGATGATACGCACTGCAATCTCGCCCCGGTTGGCAATTAATACTTTCTTTATCATGTATCTCACCTATCCAATCATAAATGTCAACTCTGCGCTTACGACCGTCTTGCCGTTCACGCTTGCTATCGCCTCGCCCACGCCTACAGGGCCTTTCTGCTTAATGATCTTCGTCTCCAGGCGCACCTTGTCGCCCGGCACGATCTTGCCCTTAAACTTGCACTTGTTGATGCCGCCGAAATAGGCGATCTTCCCCTTGTTCGCCTCCATGCTCAAGATGGCGACCGCGCCTGCCTGCGCCAGCGCCTCCACCGTCAGCACGCCCGGCATTACCGGTTCCTGCGGAAAATGGCCCGCGAAGAACTCCTCGCGGTATGATACGCATTTATACCCCACGGCATACTGGCCCGGCTCGTAGTCCTCGATGTAATCAATGAGAAGGAACGGGTGGCGGTGGGGGATGATCTGCTTAATCTGGTTGATATCTAAATGGTTCATATTGCCTCCTTACGCACGTAACATTTTTCACTTTAACACGTAACATTTTTGAAAAATGTTACGTGTTAAAGTGAAAAATGTTACGTGTCAATTTGCAAAACTGGTGTGTTAAATTGCGCAAACTGGTGCGTCAAATTAATTTATCCAATGCGAAACAGCGGCTGGCCGTATTCTACCGCCTGCCCGTTCTCGACGTAAATCTCCGCAATCGTTCCGTCATACTCGCTTTCGATTTCGTTCATCAACTTCATGGCTTCTACGATTGCGAGGGTCTGGCCTTTTTTCACGGTATCGCCTACGGATACGAATGGCGCTGCGTCTTCGGACGGTGCTGCGTAAAAGGTGCCGACCAGCGGTGATTCCACGATGTCTCCTTCCGGCTTTTGGCCGGCATCAGTATTTCCAACTGTAACTATGCCTGCCGGGGAAATCTCTGTTCCACCCGGCGCTGCGGATACTACCTGTACTTTTCCTTGTTTTTTCGTGAGATGAAGCTTCACTCCATCTACTTCATATTTCAACCCGGTCAGTTCTGACTCTGATACGGCATTGATTATTTTGATAAGATTCTCAATTTCCATCGTGTTCAAGTCCTTTCTAACCTTCATTTTTAGTCTTCATATTTCTTGACCAGCAGGGTTGCGTTGTGCCCGCCAAATCCCAGGGAATTGGTCAGGACATAGTTCACATTCTTTAAGACGGGCGCGCCGATGGCGTAATTCAGGTCGCATTCTTCGTCTGCCACTTCGCTGCCTACGGTCTGGTGAATGAATCCCTCCTGGATGGTCTTGACGCAAGTGATGAATTCCACTCCGCCTGCCGCTCCCAGCAAATGCCCGATCATGGATTTGGTGGAGTTGACCACCACGTCCTTGGCTGCTTCTCCAAGGGCGCTCTTGATCGCTCTGGTCTCGAACAGGTCATTGTGATGGGTGCTGGTTCCGTGGGCGTTGATGTAATCTACCTGAGAAGGCTGGATTTGGCCTTCTTCTATAGCAAGGGACATGGCTTTGGCCGCCCCGCTTCCATCTTCCGCAGGGGAGGTGATGTGGTAGGCATCTCCCGTTGCCCCGTAGCCTGCTAATTCCGCATATATTTTCGCGCATCTGGCCTTTGCGTGTTCTAATTCTTCCAGTATTACCACGCCAGCGCCTTCGCCCAATACGAAGCCGTTCCTGTCCTTGTCAAATGGAATGGAGGCCCGCTTCGGATCCTGACTGGTGGATAATGCGGTCAGACTTGTGAATCCGGCCACTCCGGTAGGGCAGATGCAACTTTCCGTTCCGCCTGCCACCATGATATCCGCATCACCATACTGAATGGCGCGGAATGCGTCACCAATGCAGTTCGTCCCGGACGCGCACGCGGTCACCACATTGGTGCATTTCCCCTTGAATCCCAGCTGGATGGAAATGTTTCCGGCCGCCATGTTGGATATCATCAGCGGCACCATCAGCGGGTTAACGCGGGAAGGACCCTTGGTCAGGATCTTCTCGTATTCCCGCTCCACCGTCTGCAGGCTTCCGATTCCGGAACCCACGATCACTCCTGCACGGAATGCGTCTTCCTTTTCAATCTCAAGCCCAGCGTCTTCATAAGCTTCCTTTGCGGCAGCCACCGCATACTGGGAAAATAGTTCCATCCGCTTTGCTGCTTTGAAGTCCATCCGCTCTTTTGCCACGAAGTCTTTGACCTCTGCCGCCAGTTTTACTTTATAATCTGTGGTATCGAATCTGGTAATCTCTCCGATTCCAACTTTTCCTCCTTTGATCCCATTCCAGAACTCTTCCACCGAATTGCCAATCGGCGTAATTGCTCCAAGTCCGGTTACAACAACTCTTCTTTTCATACCTGCGTCTCCTTTACATTGCCATGCCGCCGTCTACGTGAAGCACCTGTCCCGTGATATAACTTGCATCCTCCGATACCAGAAATGCCACTGCCTGCGCCACCTGCTCAGGCTTTCCGAATGTTCCAAGAGGGATCTGGCTTACGCAGGCCTCTTTTACCTTGTCCGGAAGTACTTCCGTCATGTCCGTGGCAATGAATCCCGGCGCAATGGCATTTACCGTAATACCACGGGAAGCCAGTTCTCTGGCCGCCGCTTTGGTAAGGCCGATTACACCGGCCTTGGATGCGGCATAGTTTGCCTGGCCCGCATTTCCGCTTACGCCCACGACGGAGGACATGTTGATGATGCGCCCGCTTCTTTGCCTGAGCATCTGGCGGGATGCAAAACGAATGGTGTTAAACGCGCCTTTTAAGTTGGTGTCAATCACTTGGTCAAAATCCGCCTCCGACATCTTCATCAGAAGGCCGTCCCTCGTAATTCCCGCGTTATTAACCAGGATATCAATGCTTCCATAAGTCTTGATGACTTTCTGGATAAATGATTCGCATTTCCCGTAATCGGAAATATTGCACTGGTATACTGCCGCTTTTCCCTGGGCGTTTTCAATCTCTGCTTTTACTTCTTCTGCCTTGTCTTTGGAGCCATTATAGTTGATAATAACGGTCGCCCCCAGGGAGGCCAGCTTACATGCGATCGCTTTTCCAATCCCCCGGGAAGCCCCTGTTACCACTGCCACTTTTCCTTCTAACATAATTCACCTACTACTTTCTCTATATCCTCCCATGCGGAAATGTTACAGACTTTCACATCACGGTTAATTTTCTTCATAAATCCTGCCAGCGTGCGGCCCGGCCCTATTTCCACAAAGGTGTCCACGCCATCTGCGATCATGTTCTCCATGCTCTGCATCCAGCGCACCGGAGAACTGACCTGTTCTGCCAGAAGTTCCCGGGTCGCGGAAATGTCGTCTACCTTCTCTGCCGTCACATTCGTTACATACGGAATCTGAAGCGTATGTAATGCAGTATTCTTAAGTTCTTCAGCCAGTTCTTCTCCGGCCTTCTTAAGGAGCGGGGAATGAAACGGTCCGCTGACATTCAGCATGATCGCGCGTTTTGCTCCTGCTTCTTTCAACTTCTCTGCCGCTTCGCTAACCGCATCTGTGCGGCCTGTGATTACAATCTGGCCCGGGCAGTTATAATTAGCAATGGTCACGCCGTCGATCGCTTCAATTACCTTTTCAATGGCTGACGCATCCATTGCCATCACCGCGCACATGGCTCCCTCGCCTGCCGGCACGGTATTTTGCATCAGCATGCCTCTCTTTCTCACCAGCCGGATGGCATCCATATCGTCCATCCCGCCTGCAGCCGCGATCGCGCAGTACTCGCCAAGGCTGAGTCCTGCCGTAATATTCGGCTTAAGCCCTTTGTCTTCTGCGACCCTCGTCATGGCAAGGCAGGTAGTGACCAGCGCCGCCTGCGTATATTCTGTAACGTCAAGTTTATCATTTTCCTCAAAGCAGAGCGCCTTCATATCCAGTTGAAGGACTTCCCCCGCCTCGTCAAACATCTTTCCAGCAATCACGCTGTTCTCATAAAAATCCGCACCCATGCCGGCTTTCTGGGCGCCCTGGCCCGGATAGATAAATGCGATCTTACTCATAAAAACCTACTCCTTTAATCATTGCATCCGTCTCTTCCACTAATTTGCCAATCAGTTCCTTACAGGACATTCTTTCCTTAACCATGCCTGCAATCTGCCCTGCCATCACGCTTCCGTTCTTCACGTCACCGTCCACGACGGCCTTGCGAAGTCCGCCAAGGGTAAGATGTTCTAATTCCTCAAAACTTGCGCCTTTATTTTCAAGTTCAATATATTGGTTCGTCATTTCATTGCGAAGGGCACGGACCGGATGTCCTGTGGTTCTTCCTGTTACTCTGGAATCAATATCCTTCGCCTTTATAATTCTTTCTTTGTAGTTATCATGAACCTGTGATTCATCTGTTACTACGAAATGGGTGCCCATCTGCACTCCCTTTGCGCCCAGCATGAATGCCGCCGCCATTCCGCGTCCGTCCGCGATCCCGCCTGCGGCGATCACCGGAATGCTTACCGCGTCCACGATCTGCGGTACCAGTACCATGGTGGTATTCTCACCAATATGCCCGCCTGCCTCGCAGCCTTCCGCTACAAGAGCATCTGCTCCGCAGCGCTCCATACGTTTGGCGAGGGCGACAGAAGCAACCACGGGAATCACTTTTACTCCCGCATCTTTCCACATTTTCATGTATTTCTCAGGATTGCCGGCTCCGGTCGTCACCACTTTGATGCCTTCTTCTACGATAACCTTTGCTACCTCATCAGCGTAAGGACTCATAAGCATGATGTTCACGCCAAATGGCTTATCTGTCAGCTTCTTTGCTTCACGAACCTGCTCTCTTACCCAGTCAGCAGGCGCGCTCGCCGCTCCGATAAGGCCAAGGCCGCCAGCGTTCGACACACCTGCCGCCAGATGATATTCGGCAACCCATGCCATGCCGCCCTGAATGATCGGATATTCGATTCCTAATAATTTGGTTACTTCTGTCTGCATATTTAAAACCCCGCTTCTTTTCTTATTCTTTATGATCGTTGATGTATTTGATAACGTCTCCTACTGTCGCAATCTGCTCCAGATCTTCCGTCGGAATCTCGATTCCAAATTCTTCTTCCAACGCCATGACTAATTCAAACAAGTCCAGGGAATCTGCACCCAGATCATCTTTGAAGGAAGATTCCTCTGTGATTGTTGCTGCGTCTACTCCTAAATTTTCTGCTACCATTTCTTTGATCTTGTCTAACATAATATTCGCTCTCCTTTTTCAATGCTTAATTCATATATATAAACTGGCATTTGCCAATTTATTTCCACTTAAGAATGCTCGCGCCCCAAGTAAGCCCCGCGCCGAATCCTGCCATTACGATCTTCTGGCCTGACTTCAGAATTCCTTTCCGATTCAATTCATCCAAAAGGATCGGTATGCTGGCGGATGAGGTATTGCCGTATTCCTGAAGATTCATAGGAAACTTCTCAATCGGCTCCTTCAGCCGCTTTGCCACGGCTTCCACAATTCTTTGGTTAGCCTGGTGAAGAATGTAGTAATCCACATCCTCCTGCTCTATTTCATTTGCTTCCAGCACTTCCCGTATGACCTCCGGCACCTTCTTGACGGCAAACTTAAATACCGCCTGTCCGTCCATCTGCATAAAATGCTCATCGTCGATCATTTCCTCCAGATTGATCTCAGAAGTCAGGCCGTTGCCCTGATATCTGCTCTTGCAAGTGAGCGCGTCTCCCTTGCTCCCTTCCGAATGGGTTACCGGAAGATAATACCTCTCTCCCCCGGCCCTTACTACGGCGGCTCCGGCTCCGTCTCCGAACAGGATGCAGGTACCCCGGTCCTTCCAGTTCGTCAGGTTGGACAGGCTCTCGCTTCCAATCACCAGCGCGGTCTTATATACCCCGCCTGCGAGATAAGCCGTTGCCGTATTATAAGCAAGCACGAACCCCGTGCATGCTGCCCCGCCCAGGTCAAAGCAGGTGGCGTGGATGGCGCCCAATTCCTTTTGCACCTGGCACGCGGTACAAGGGAGAATCACATTCGATGAAATGGTCGCCACCAGAATCAAGTCTACCTCTTCCGGGGAGACGCCCGCATTCTCAAGCGCCCGGCGGCCCGCCTGCACCGCCATGGATACCGTCGTCTCCTCTGTAATGATGTGCCGCCTCGCGACCCCGGTCCGCTCCTGTATCCACTCGTCGCTGGTCTCCACCAGTTTGGCAATATCGTTGTTGTCCATTATATACGACGGCGTACATGCCCCCGTACCATAGATTATTCCAGTCATATGAGTTCCTCTGATTTATTTTGAATGTAAATTATTTTGACTTTCAAAGTATATAGCCATTTTTTTCATTTGTCAAGTACTTTGAATATCAAAACATTTCGACAAATAAATAACAGGACAGCGCAGCGTTGTATATATTGATGGCGCGCCTCTTGATCCGGACTATACGGATCAGGAATTTTCTCTGTTAAACTTAATATCTGCCCCATTTTTCCCGCACGCTCCTGAGCCAGGCGCCTGCAATGGAGAAGGAGGAAGCCTTCTTCCTCCTTCTGAAAAATGATCTTCATCCTTATTATGGATATGGGACAACAGCAGTCGCTGAGGCTGAACTGCAAAAAAACTAACCGCTAGCCTTCCAACTCGTCATACAAGTAGCATGCAACATAATGGCCTTCTTCTACTTCCCGTAACCTTGGCGCTTCTTTCCTGCATTTGTCCTGTACATGCCGGCATCTAGCGCAGAAGCGGCATTCCTGTCCCGGATTAATGGGACTTGGGAGTTCGCCCTCCAGGCGGATGCGCTGCTTTTTCGCCTCAATTTCTGGATCTGGTATAGGGATTGCTGAAAGAAGCGCCTGCGTATACGGATGTTTGGGATTCTCATACAACGTATCCGACGCTGTTATCTCAACTATGATCCCCAGATACATAACCGCCACTCTATCAGAAATATGCCTGACCATTGAAAGATCGTGGGCAATAAACAGATAGGTAAGACCCCTGTCTTTTTGCAGTTTCATTAACAAGTTTACAATCTGTGCCTGAATCGACACATCAAGCGCGGAAATCGGCTCATCGCACACCAGAAATTCCGGCTCAACCGCAAGCGCCCTGGCAATCCCGATCCTTTGTCGCTGGCCCCCTGAGAATTCGTGCACATAGCGATTGATGTGTTCTTTCTGAAGCCCCACGATCCGTAGCAATTCCTTCACCTTTTCTTGGCATTGTTCGGAATTCTCTGCCATCCCATGGGCATACATTCCTTCCGCGATAATATCTCCGACCTTCATCCGGGGATCCAGGGAAGAATACGGATCTTGAAACACCATCTGCACTTCTTTAGTAAACGCTTTCTTATCCGCGCCTTTCAGCTGATGCACATTCTGTCCTTTATACAGCACTTCTCCCTGGGTCGCATCATTGATTCCTATGCAGGTTCTCCCGCATGTCGTTTTTCCGCATCCGGATTCCCCTACGATTCCCAGCGTTTCTCCCTTTTTAATATAGAAAGATACATCATCGACCGCTTTCAGCGTCTGATTCTTTCCCATCTTAAAATACTTCTTTAAATGTCTTACTTCTAACAAATATTCTTCCGTCTGCTTCACACAGCCACCTTCTTCCTATTCCTCAGTATAACCAGCCATCGGATGATAGAGCCAGCATTTTGCCTTGTGCCCCTGTCCAAAATCAAATGACGGCGGTTCTTCTCTTTCGCAGATGCACATGGCAAGGCTGCAGCGGTCATAAAACGGGCAGCCTTGCGGAGGATTGATGATATCCGGCGGCATTCCATCTATAGCGGACAGTTCCTGTTCCCCCATATCCAGCCTCGGAACCGCTTTGAGAAGCGCTTTCGTATACGGATGCTTCGGGTGATAAAAAATATCCGAATCTGAACCTTCTTCCATGATCTTCCCCGCATACATTACGACAATCTTCTTCGCCATATTTGCAACGATTCCCAAGTCATGCGTAATCAGAATGATCGCCATGTTCAGTTCATTCTGCAGTTTTTTCAGTAATTCTATAATGTCCGCCTGTATCGTTACATCCAAGGCAGTCGTCGGCTCATCCGCGATAACGATCTGCGGGCTGCAGGCAAGCGCGATGGCGATCATGACTCTCTGGCGCATTCCGCCGGAGAACTCATGGGGATATTGGTGCATCCGCTTTCCGGGATTTGGGATTCCTACCAGTCCAAGCATTCTCTCTGCCTCCGCCCAGGCCTGGCCTTTATCCATCTTCTGGTGCAGCAGAAGATTTTCTGCCACCTGCCTTCCTACCTTTATAGTCGGATTCAGAGACGTAAGCGCATCCTGGAATATAATCGAGCACTCTGCCCCCCGATACGCCCGCCATTCCTTTTCCTCATATTTTAAAATATCCTTTCCTTTATACCAGATATGGCTGCCTTCCTTGACTTCCCCCGGCGGTGTCTGTATCAGCCCCATAATGCTTCTTGCCGTTACGGATTTGCCGCATCCGGACTCGCCTACGATTGCCAGCGTCTCTCCTTCATCTACTGCAAATGAAACGCCCCTGACAGACTGCACTTCTCCGGCATAACTGTGATAGGATACTCTCAAGTCCTCAACCTTTAATAATTCACCCATGATTCCCACCTCTATTTCGTTAATTTAGGGTCTAAGGCATGCTGGAGCATATCGCCTAGTATGTTAAAGCATAGCACCGTCACCAAGATCAGAAGCCCTGGCACGACTGCAAGCAAAGGATTATGCAGGATATACTTCTGGGCGCTTTGAAGCATGCTGCCCCAGGATGCCATCGGCAGCTGGACCCCATATCCTAGAAAACTTAATGCGGATTCATCCAGAATCGACCTGGCTATGCTGATGCTCGCTGACACAATTATCTGAGAGGACATATTTGGTATGATATGCCTGACAATAATCTTAAAATCGCTTACGCCCAGACATTTCGCCGCTATGACAAAGTCCCTCTCCTTTAGGCTTAGGGTTTCCGCTCGGACCACTCTCGCCACGCTTGTCCACGAAAAGAAGGCAAGCATCAGAACCAGCGTGACCAGGCTGGGCTGTACAAATGCGTAGATTACAATAATAAATAGCAGATTCGGGATCGAAAGGAAGATATCAACAATACGCATCAGGATGCTGTCCACCTTTCCTCCCATGTATCCGCTTACTGTGCCCAAAAGCGTCCCGAACACAACCGATACAAGCATTGCCGCAAAGCCGATCGTCAGGGATATCCTGCCTCCGTACAAGGCTCTGGTAAATGTATCTCTTCCAAGATCATCCGTCCCCAGAATATGACCGTTTCCAGGGCCTTGTAGCGCATTCTGAATATCCAGCGCGTCCGGATCATAAGGAGATAGCGGCGCCAGCAGGGACGCGGCGATCACCAGCAGGATCATGATCATGCATGTCATCGCAAGCTTATTTTCCTTCAGCACGTATCGCAGGTTATATAACGTGCTTCTATTATAGGAAGTCTCCGTTTCTTTCCCTTTCTTTTCAACAGCAAGGAAATCCTCCTTAGACAGCCGCAGGGGCCTGTTCGTGATTATGCTCTTATCCATGCTGCGCCTCCTTTCCCTGCTTGATCCTTGGATCCGCCAGCCCATAGAGAATATCGGCCAGGAAGTTTCCAATCAGCAATATCGTGCAGGAAAGCATGATGATCCCCATTATCATAGGGTAATCCCTGTTGTTAATAGCCGTCATGCATAAAGTCCCAAGTCCTGGCCAGCCAAATACGGATTCCACGATAAAGGATCCGGTTACCAGAGTCCCAAAGTTCATGCCTACAATAGTAATAATCGGAAGCAGGCAATTTTTCAGTACATGATTCTTCAATATATAGTTTGGCGCGGCTCCTTTTGAGGCTGCTGTCAATACATATTCCTCTTCCAGCTGATTAATCGTATTCGACCGCATATAACGCACAAATACCGCCATATTATTTACGGCCAGGACGATCGTCGGCATAATGCCATGCCATATGACGTCCGCCACCGAATTCACTCCCGTCGTGCGCATGCCGGAACTGGGAAGCAGATCCAGATGCAGGGAAAATACGATAATCATCAGAAGCGCGAACCAGAATGATGGAATCGAAATTCCGATATAACTGAAGCCGCTGATAATATTATCGATCCATTTGTTCTTATGCGTGCCTGCCGCAAGTCCCATGGGAATCGCAAGTACGACGGATAGCATAAGCGATGCCGCCATAAGCCCCACCGTTCCTGGCAGCCGCTCCATAATCTGCGGGCGCACGGGGAGGAAATTATTTAAGGATATTCCCCAGTCTCCTGTCAGCGTCTTCTTGGCCCAGCTGGTATACTGATGAACCACATTGCCGGTCAGCCCCAGATCTTCACGAAGGGCATCCAGCTGCTCCTCAGACATTTTGAAACTTGATTTTCCCGGGGAAGTATACATATATAGCGGATCTCCCGGTGCAAAATAAATAATTGCGAACGCGAACATAGATATCAGTATAAATACAAATATCATCTGCAATATACGCTTTAATAGAAAATTCTTCATCCGTTCCTCCTCTACCAAAAAGAGATTCCTGCCATTACAGCAGAAATCTCTTCCCTTTCTCAATCTACCTATGCCTATTCAAGACTCAGTTTTGTATAATCTTCAAATACGGGATTCGTCTGTAACTCATCAGCGCCTTTCAGTTTGCTTGCTGTTGCAAATACATAGTTTGGATATGCGATCGGGTAGATAGACATATCTTCCATTGCTTTTTCCTGTAACTTCTTATATATCTCTGCTCTTTTAGAATCGTCTACTGCGGCGCGACCCTGTTTCCAAAGATCTAATTGCTCATCGCTGACCTCCAGGTTGATTCCCCAGGTTCCATCGAACATGCCTGCTATCACTTCATCCGGATCTCCAAAAGCTCCATAGCCATTAAAGTACATATCGTAATCGGAGGCATCTGAGAACACGCGGTCAAAGAATCCATTGGACTCTATGCCTTCCACTTCCAGATTGATTCCCACATTCTTTAACTGCTGCTGGACAATCAGCGCGGTTTCTTTCATGTAGAGCCTGTCCTGGTTATATACCAGTTTTAATGTCTTGCCATCCAGTCCTGTTTCTTTTACCAGTTTTTTGGCTTTTTCCAGATCCTGTTCATATCCTTTAATGCTATCATCATAATACTGGGTCGCATTGCTGAATATCGTGTTGGCTGCTACGCCCATATCAGTTCCATATGCACCGCTTACAATCTCTTCTTTGTCCAGCGCTGCGTAAATAGCCTCTTTCACCTTTGGATCTGAGAATGTCCCGCTGAACTTATTGCATGCAAGATAGTTCACGCGGCCCTCCGGGAATGCGTGTACGGTAATGGCTTCGTCCCCTTCATACTTGTCTGCCGATGTCTGGCTCGCCACTTCCATGAAGTTGATCTCTCCCTTTTGCAGCGCTACTTCCTGGGCGCTTGAATCAGGGATCACTTTATAGATTACCTTGTCTATAGATGGCTTCTGTCCATAATAGTCATCGAATCTTTCTAATTCCAGATATTCTCCGTCCTTAAATTCTTTGACCTTATAGGGGCCTGAGCCGATTCCCTTCAGATTTGCTTCTGAGTTTGCCTTAATATCCGTATCGTTGTCAAAAACATGGGCCGGAAGAAGCGGCAAGGTGCCAAGTATCGTCACATAAGACGCAGATACTTCCGGAAGCGTAATCTTAACCGTCAGGTCATCCACTTTTTCATAAGATACTTTCTCTTCGCCAATAAATACGGTATTCGCATATCCAGCTCCATTGTCAGGATCTGCATTTACATCCATAGAGAATATTACATCGTCTGCCGTAATTGCTTCTCCGTCATGCCATTTCAAATTATCTTTTAACTTTAAGGTAACTGTCAGGCCATCTTCAGATACATCCACGCTGTCTGCAAGATAATATCTGATCTCTAAATCCGTTTTCATATAGAGTTCATCATAGACTGCGCCAAGCATAAGCCAGCCCTCTTTCATCGTCTCCAGATGCTTGTTCAGATTTGTCACTGAGGATGACACGCCCATGACCAATTCATTCGCATCAGATGTCTTTGACTTTGTGTCCGCTGACTTTTCTTTGCTGCCGCAGCCCGCAAGCATGGCCGCTATCATGGAAACACATAATAATGCACCTAATAATCTTTTTTTCATCTTCTCCTCCTTTTGTAATTGTCTTAAATTTGTACCACAAGATTGTTTCTAACTTTTTATTTAAAAATTCCCCTGCGGTACGTGTATTATAGGAGGCGCAATTATTACTGTCAATTTATTTCATTATTAATTTAACGTGACAAATTGATCTTTTTTACATTTGTTCACATTATATTTTCTGTATATTGACAAAATAATTCCCTTTTCATCTTTATTTATTATTGATGTAATCTTATAATCAGTTATTCATAATAAATTATATCTATATGCCTTTTTTAATATCAAGATTATTTATTACAATCATTCATAATGTTTTCCAGTACTCTAGATCCTTTCCAGCCATCCGGGAATGCTTATCCCTACTATTCCCAGCACGCCCGCTGCATAGAGTCCATTCACGACCAGTCCGATGCTTGTCATTGCATCCTTATGGTTTTTCTTCGTATAGAGAATCAGGCAGTACAGGAATGCCAGAATGATCTCCACGCTGTATATGCCTATGGTAATCTCTGCCGCCGGGGACTTTAAGGCCCATTCATGCGTACGGACCAGCAGGATCGTCCAAGGCACAAAGGCCAGTAAAAGCGCAGCTACTGATGCAGGTGTTATCTTTTTCATTACAATCACTCTCCTTATCTTCTTTCTGCTCTTCCAAAGAGCGTGCACGACAGTGTCAGGGCAGCCAGCGTAGCGGCGATGGCTGTGGGTATCCACGGAATCAGCCGAATGGAGAAGGTTCCCATATTTGTGGCAAGTTCATGCATCTTGGACGTGATCAGCATCATGGGATAGCACATGGGATATGCAAACCAGGCCTTCGTATTGATGGCAAGCACAATCGGCACTACGGTTGCAAGGCCCACGCCCACAGCTGCCACTGTGTTATGGAATAGAATCGCCAGCATCCAGTAGATGGCTGCCATTGGTATAGATATCAGGAATAAAAGGGCCGCGATCTGCAAGACATATCCTGGTTCTATCAGAAAGTCATACTCCCATTTCCGGGATGCGATCCATGCCGCCGGAAAATATCCGGCTGTGATAAATGCGACCTCCATCCCCATTACCAGAAGAATCGTGCAGAACTTGGATAAGCAAAGCGCAGCGCCTGACACTGGCAGGGACAGCATCTTAAGGATTCCGTTATTGCCCCGCTCCGTCTGCGTCATAAGCACCGTAATTACCACAAGGCTTGACGGCAGCATAAACCAGACATATCCCAGAAATGACTGGATGAAAAAGTTATTCTCAGGGCTGATTCCTTCTGCCTGCATCTCAAAGTTCATATCTGCATTCATAATGCCCGAGATCCACACCAGAAGAACCGGGATCAGCAGAATCAGGCCAATCTTCGATCTCTTTAATTTCCTTATTTCTATTTTCATTAATCGGATCAGGTTCATGATGTTCTCCTCCTTAGATAAGCGGCCGCGCTTCCTGCCGCCAGTAATGCTATGGTCTCTATCACTGCCGCGATCAGCATTTCCCTGCTCTTTGTCGAGGAGTAGGGCAAAAGGAACGGAAAATAAGCCATGCTTTTTTCCTGGACGAATAACTGGGCTGCAAACATTCCGATCATGCCGATTCCAAAGGACACCCACATATTCTTCAGCAGGCAGGCGATCAGCAGCATCAGTACCAGCGACGGCAGCGAATAGGCATAGGTGTATCCCATCGTCTTACACAGAGAGACAAGGATCTGCTTCCCGCCGTCAAGCCATTTCCAAGTACAGAAATACAGCGCAGCCGTCTCTATGGCAAATACCACTGCCAGTATGAGGGCCAGCAGGATTCCTTTATCAAAAAAGAGGACGGCCGGATTAACAGGTAGAGCATCCATCTTCTGGATTCCATTGTTGACGTGCTCGATATGGTACAGAATACAGGCGCCGATAATGATCACGCATAGATTCGCCATAGCCATCGTAAGCCAGTTGGCATCCATCACGATCGCTGCCGGATTACCGGGACGCCCGGTAAACATCTCGGTTCGCACGGCCAGATTGATCACCGGAAACGCGGCTGAGAATACGCCCCCTGCCAGCAGCGCGGGGATAAGCCCTGTCCTCCTTATCTTCTTGATTTCCAATCCTATCATCGTCCCATTTTCCTCCTTCTGTTATCTTCTTCCACCATCGCAAGAAATGTCTCTTCCAGATTATCCGAAGGATAGCCCATGCCTGCAGCCTCTTTCCTCAGATCTTCCAGAGAGCCTTCAAACAGCAGCCTTCCGTGATTCAGGATTCCGATGTCATCTGCCATCAATTCCACTTCCGGCAACAGATGGGAGGACACCAGGACCGTGCAGCCAATCTTATGCGGCAGGGATCGTATCAGCGTCCGTATCTCATGGATGCCTACAGGATCCAGGCCATTGGTAGGCTCATCCAGAATCAGTATCGGCGGCCTTCCAATCAGTGCGCCAGCCAGCCCCAGCCTCTGCTTCATTCCGAGAGAATACTTCTTAGCAAGTCTTTTCCTGTAAGGGGTAAGTCCGGTCAGTTCCAGCGCGTCGGCTACGGAAGACTTGGGAAGTCCCAATATCTTCCTTATAATATCTAGATTTTCTTCCCCGGTCAGGTTTCCGTAGAAGGCAGGCGCTTCGATAAATGAGCCTACCTCCCTTAATATTTTCATCCGGTCTCCCGGATGGCTCATCCCATCTATGGTAAAGGAACCGGAAGACGGGCGGGTCAGTCCCAGGAACATCTTCATCGTGGTGGATTTTCCTGCGCCGTTTGGCCCCAGGAACCCATATACTGTCCCCTTCCTTATGTGCAGATTAATATCGGATACTGCGGCAAAATCTGAATATTCCTTTGAAAGATGCATGGTTTCTATCATGTTCATTTTTTTATCTCCTCCTATCCCATTGATTCTTATCACCGTATGCGTTTATTATATAAGGCCCTCCTTACATCATCCTTCCTGCTGCCTTACATTTACCTTACATTTTCCCGGACACGGCAACGAAGCCTGTCTGCTATGCTATAATCAATTTATCAAATAAAGAAGGAGCGGTAATTATGGCTTTTGACTATCTCAAACGAAAAAAAATCCTTCTCGTCGATGACGAGCCGGAACTTCTGAATATGGTGACTTCCATTCTGGAAAATGAAGGCTATACGAATATAAAGACCGCATCGACTGCCTCCGAAGCCATCGATGCATGTAAGAATTTCAAGCCGGAACTTGCGGTTCTCGACGTAATGCTTCCTGATGGAAATGGATTTGACTTGCTGCGGGAATTAAAAAGGATCTCTGACTTCCCGGTTCTGTTCTTGACCGCAAGAGGCGAGGATGAGGATAAATGGACGGGATTCGGACGCGGGGCCGATGATTACATGGTAAAGCCCTTCCTCCCCAAAGAGCTTACCTTCCGCATAATGGCTATACTAAGAAGAAGTTATAAAAATGACGCGCCACTGGTAATTCTTGCCGAAAGCGAGATAGATTTTGACCGGGCGGAAGTCCGAAAGGCTGGCGACGTCCTGCCTCTGACTGCCAAAGAATATGAAATCTTAAGTTCCCTCTACCGCAACGCCGGAAAAATAGTGACCATTGATACGCTCTGCGAAGCCGCCTGGGGGGATAATCCCTACGGCTATGAGAACTCTTTAATGGCTCATATCCGGCGTATCCGGGAGAAGATCGAGGCAGACCCTTCCCATCCGGTTTCCCTGGTGACCATAAAAGGATTGGGATATAAACTGATTCTGGAGGAATAGATTATGAAAAGCACGCCAAAACTCATCAAGCATTTTCTGCTGATCCTTATGCTCAGCCTGTTCTTGCTTCTTGGCTTCAATCTCATCTTACTTGCCACAGTGGGGCAAAAGTTTGCATCCAGCGGAAGCCCCTGGACTTCTGCCGAAGAGGTGGCTGCATCCCTTACTCCATCCGGCAGCGGTTTTTCCTTATCGGAGGCTGGCGCCGACACTCTTTTAAAGTCCGCGGCCTGGGCAGTCCTCATTGACGACGCCAGCGGGGATGTAGTATGGAACAGCGACAATCTCCCCGGCGAAATCCCCCGGCATTATTCCGCGGCGGCCATCTCTCTTCTGACTCGCGGATATATCCAGGACTATCCGACTTCCACCTGTGAATATGGAGAGGATCTGCTGGTGCTTGGATTTCCTAAGAAAAGTTACTGGAAGCATATGTATAATACCTTCAGTTATGATATGATCGCGCACTCGCCCCAGATATTTCTGACCTTCCTCCTTTGTAATCTGGCGATCATCTTCTTCATCTACTGGGGGGTGAACATCCAGTTATTGAAGTCGCTGAAGCCGATTCTCACGGGAATACAGGCACTGCCTGAAAGCGAGAATGACATTCACCTTAAGGAAACCGGCCTGCTGTCAGAGGTAAGCGCGTCTATCAACCGGGCTTACGAATTGATTCGTTCCCAGCACTATCAGCTTCAGAAAAAAGAAAACGCCCGGGCAAATTGGATTGCCGGCGTTTCTCATGATATACGTACTCCTCTTTCTATGGTAATGGGCTATGCCGAGACGCTTGCAGAGGATCCTTCCCTCCCTGAAGATGCCCGCAAGAAGGCGGACGTTATCTGCCGCCAGAGTCTTCGCATGAAAGACTTGATCAGCGATCTGAACCTGTCCTCCAGGCTGGAATATAATATGCAGCCACTGAACCTTAAGAAGATCCCGCTCATTCCTATGGTACGAAAAGCCGTGGCAGACTTCATCAACCTGGATATTGATAACCGGTATCCGGTTGAATGGAATGCGGATGACTCCCTGGCCGGCTGCTGCATTATGGCCGACAAGGACTTAATCTACCGGGCCATAGCCAATCTGCTTCTTAATAGCAGGAATCACAACCCAGGAGGCTGCCAGATCTGCGTACGGGTTGAATATGCCGATGGCGGAGCTTCGGATGCCGGATATGCCATTTCTATAGAAGACAATGGTACAGGCATCACCAGCAATGAACTGGATCGTCTGTACCATGCTTCATACGCTTCTCTATCCTGCGGGCAGAGCCACGGACTGGGGCTCCTGATCGTCCGCCAGATCACGGATGCCCATCATGGAAAGGTGGAACTTGGCCACAGTGCCTGCGACGGGTTCCGGGCAAGGATTATCCTGCCTTCTGCTCCTTCTTAAGTTCCATGGCATTCACACAATCCGAATACGCCGATTGGGTAGAATTTGATTATTATTCCCATGACCTTGATCGATATCTCGGACAAACTTTCGACGATAGAGCCTGCCAGTTTTCCCTTCTCTCCTGCTATGATTACGCCAAATCCAAAGAACAGGGCGATCACGTTAATCTGGAGCATGGTTGCGTCCGCCAGCGGCTGTACCGCATTGGGCGGAAATATGTTGACGATGGTATCGATAAATGACGGGCTTAAGGGGCGCGATATAGGGCTCTGCGATCTTAGGGCTTTTCCGTCTTACATATCCAGGCGTTCTACGACCTCCATAGCCGCAGGGGATCCTGCAACCCCGCCGATGCCTGTCTCGCGAAGGCTTACATCCATCTTATCGCCGACTTCCTTCATCGCGTCAATGACCTGGTCCACCGGAATCTTGCTTGTAATTCCCGCAAGGGCCATATCTGCCGCTGCCAGAGCATTTACCGCGCCGCCTACATTTCTCTTGACGCATGGCACTTCTACCAGACCGCCTACTGGGTCGCATACCAGACCCATCAGATTCTTAAGCGCCATCGCGCAGGCATCTCCAATCCGGCCTGTGTCTCCGCCTCTGATATAGCAGATTGCTCCTGCCGCCATACCGGAGCCAGAACCGATCTCTGCCTGGCATCCGCCGGATGCTCCGGCCAGATATGCCCGGTTCGCAATAATCTGTCCGATGCCTGCTGCCACATACATGGCTTCGATCATCTTCTCATCCGGGACATCATATTCCCGGTAATAAGTAACAAGAACTGCCGGAAGAACTCCACATGCTCCCGCTGTTGGCGCTGCAACGATTCTCTTCATGCACGCATTGTTGCACCCCATCTTCAGGGCATTGGCCATCACCTTGGCCATAAAGTCTCCGCACAGCGTGTCCCCCTTTTGAAGATAGGCATCCATCAGGCCGCCCTCTTTTCCCACCAGACCGCTTCTGGACACCAGATTCGGATCATAAGCGTCCAGGTTCTCAAGCATAGACTGCCACATATTCGTCATCTGAGTCCAGGATTCCTCCTCTGTGACGCCTCTTTCATCCGCATCTTCCAGTTGCACTGCTTTCCAGAACGGAATCTTATCCTTATCGCATCTTAAACGCGCCTCTTTCATTGATTGATATGACATACGCTAATACTCCTCCACTTCTACTCTAGGTTGTTCCGTTCGGATTCAGGAACTTCACTCTGATGATTCCTTCCTTGCTCTCCAAGGCGTCAATCGCCTCCTGAGGAACCACCTGGTCCGTCTCTACCACCATGACCGCAAATCCGCCCCGCTTATCGCGGAATACCTGCATCGTGGCAATATTAATCTCTGCCTTGCTCAGCGCCGCCGCTACTTCCATGATCCGCCCGGGCTCGTCCACATTGCGGATGATCAGCGTATAACTTTCTCCACTGAAATTCACGTCAATGCCATCCAACTTGCAGACCTTGATTCTTCCGCCCCCGATGGAAAAAGCCTGGATCTTCATCGTCGGAACGCCATCCGCTTCCATTACGATCTGGGCCGTGTTCGGATGGGCCTCCTTAATGTCCTTGTTCTTAATCTCGAATTCCATGCCTTGCGCTTTCGCCACTTCGAAACTGTCCGGTATCCTCATGTCGTCCGGCATCATCCCCAGCAGGCCTGCGATCAGCGCTTTGTCAGTTCCATGGCCTTTCCCCGTAGCCGCAAAGGAGCCGTGCAGATAGATCGTTGCCTTCTCAGGCTGCCTGCCGAATAACTGTCTTGCGATCAGGCCGATACGCGCTGCTCCTGCCGTGTGGGAACTGGACGGGCCCACCATCACGGGTCCCAGAATGTCAAATATGTTTCCCATTTGCTTTCCCTCTCTTTTCTTATTTTGACATATATCTTCTTCTATTATACTTGGGATTTACGTAGTTTACAACGACAATTTCTGCGTTGTAAATCTGCTTCAGATATGCTAAGATTGGTTACAGTCTGAAAAAGGAAGTGTAGATAATGAACAAGAAAGAAGTACTGGAAATCCGCAAGCAATTCACACCGGAGAACTGTGCGATCACCAGGATCTGCGGCTGCTATGTGGATTATGAAAAAGAGAAAAAAGTGGAACTGAAAAAAGCATTTTTATCCCTCCCGGAAGAAGAGGCTTTCAAGTATTTCGATATCTTCAAGCACACCCTGTCCGGGACCTTGGGCAAGAACCTGATCAACATGGGATTCCCTCTTGACCAGGAATTAGAAGGCGGCACGCAGCAGACTCTGTTGAAACTGCGGGACAGCAAACTGGAAGATGACCTGCTTGTGGAGCAGTTCTACGATAATGTCATCGATAACTATGACTATACCGAAAACTATTACATAATACTGATTCACGCTGTATACGACGTGCCGGGCAAATCCTCCGACGGACTGGAGATGTTCGATGCCTCCGATACAGTCTATGAGCACATCATGTGCAGCATCTGCCCGGTAAACCTTACCAAGGCGGGTCTGACCTATAACGCGGAGACGAACAATATCGAGGACCGGATCCGTGACTGGATCGTTGAGGCCCCTGCAAAAGGATTTCTCTTCCCGGCTTTCAACGACCGGGCAAGCGATATACATAACATCCTGTATTATACCAAGAAGCCGGAAGAGATACAGCCCGATCTGATCGCCAACGTACTGGGAAGCACCATCCCTTTGACAGCCAATGACCAGAAGGCCACCTTCCAGGCCATCGTAAGCGACACCCTGGGCGAGGACTGCGGCTACGAGGTGGTGCGCAACATCCATGACAATATCTTCGAGATGCTGGAAGAATCCAAAGAAGCGCCGGAACCATTGGAACTCTCCAAGCCGGATGTAAAGCGGCTGCTTGAAAAAAGCGGCGTGCCTCAGGAAAAGATGGAATCCTTTGACCAGGAATTTGAAGAAGTGGTCGGCGAAAAGAAAACCTTCCTGGCCTCCAATATTGCCAACGCCAAGACCTTCCAGATCGAGACGCCGGATGTCATCGTCAAGGTCAACCCGGAACGCTCTGATCTGGTTGAGACCCGTGAGATCGACGGACGCCGCTGCCTGGTAATCGCGATCGACGATCACCTGGAAGTAAATGGAATTGAAGTCCGATAGACATGCCTATGGCCAGTAAGTCCATACTGCCATCGCCGGAAACTCGTAAAAAGCAATAAAATAAAATTTTTTGTAAAAAAGCGAAAAAGTATTTGCAAAATATATTATTCTGTGCTAGAATATTTTTTGCGAGCGGAGATGGCGGAATGGCAGACGCGCTAGATTCAGGTTCTAGTGGTGGCAACACTGTGAGGGTTCAAGTCCCTTTCTCCGCATCATTTATAAGTAGGAAGAAACCAACTGTTTACAAGGTTTCTTCTTATTTTTTTATGGAAACTTTCACCTCTTTTTGTTATCGTATAAGGCAGCCCGCTCCTTGATCTTAAGCCATACACGCCTAGCCTTGACAGGGTGGAAACACCGGAAGTCCCCGGCTGGTGCGGCCATTAGCCAAAGAGTCTGGAAAAACCCGCGGAATTTTCCTGGGAGAATGAATTTAATTTCTAGGGCAGCATTTGATTCTAAAGCATTTAATTCTAAAGAAAACCTTATGTCTTCCTGAACATTCTGTGATATCCCTTGAGTCTTTCTGATAAACATAATAAAATAGAAAGCGTTTCACAAGGAGGGATAACATGAGTATAAATAAAAAAGACTTTTTCGATGATGATTTCGAGGTCATTTATGAAGGCGATCTCCCTGATCTGCCCGAAGAGAACCATGATGATTATGAGGACGTGCTTCAGAAGCTGGCCGATCTGGATAAAGAATATGAAACCTCTTATCATAGCCGGAAGCCCCAAGGAAATAATCGCAATGATCGTTTTAGCGATCACAACAATGATTATGATGATGACTATGATTATGACGACTATGATTATGATGACGACTATGATTATGATGACGACTATGACGATGATGGTTCCAGACGGAGGTCGAAGAAAGGCCAGCGCGCCGAAAGCAAAAAGAAGAAAAAGAAAAGGAGAAAGATGCCAAACCTCCTTTCTCCGGTGTCCAAAACTGCCAAAGCCGGAGGCAAGGCGGCCTTTAAGATCGCCAATCTAATTCTGCGTGCCGCGACCTTGATACTCATTGCCATTATTTTCTGCCTACTGGCTGTCAACTTCTGGAAGAACTACGGCGCGTTTGGAAGCATTGCCACCGCCGTGGCACAGAAGAATTATGCTCTGGCCGCTTATGCAGTTGTGGCCGTTTTCCTGCTGCTCTTCGAACTGATCACCTTCTTCCGGGTATTGTCCGGAAGCAAGAAAAGCGGCCGCAAGGGCCGCTACGTGGACACAGGCAGAGGCCTGTTCTCATTCCTGTTCATTTATGCCGGTTCCTTGCTGTCCGCCTTATTCTACGGACTGATCCCGGCCTCGCCGCAGCCTCTTGCCGGCGTTTCGGGCGCGCTGCTGGTATATGGTTCGCTTCGTTCTACCCTATTTGCCTTATGCGCCGCCGGGGTCATCAGCGGCCTGATCCGCAAGTTTGCCATCCGGTAGGACTGCACTCTCTGGCTTAGCATTCCCAGACTTTACAATCTCAGACCTTGCGTCTTCTTCCTCCGCCTGTTCCAGGAAATCCGCGTCTTTGGATTTCAGGCGGGGGATGAATCTTCTGGCAAACCGCCCTTTTCCCCTATTCTTCACATAAAAATATCCAATTACGGAAAATACCACGGCGCCAATGAAATTTACGAAGAGATCCTTCATGGTATCCAGAAGGCCAATATCCAGATAACCTCCCAGGCCCAGACTTTCGCCGTTCACCGTCACATCCCTGATGTTTCCAATTCCCACCGCAATGTTGCTGTTAGTAGGATCCAGCATGACTGAATGGATGCTATGTACAATGGTGTCCTTCTGCATGTCCAGATTAAATATCTGATCCATCGCGCACTCAAAAAATTCCCATATTACGCCAATGGTCATGGAAAAGCAGAATGCAACGATTGCCACGAATACCGGAGAGAGCTGGATAGAGAATTTCTTGCTGCGATTAAGAATGTCAACCAGCGCGAACCCGATGGCCGCCATCAGGAATCCATTTATCGTATGCAGTGCCGTATCCCAGAAAGCAAACTTAATATAATACGACTGGATTTCTCCCAGTATCTCCGCCGCAAATATGAAGATCAGTATCGTTATCTCCAGAGCAGTGGGAAGTTCTATCTTCAAGTTGATCTGTACCAGGCTTGGCATGATTAGCAATATCAATGTAAGAATGCATAGGAACACGTTTTCATAATTCCGGTTAAATATCTGGAGTATCATCATCAGGATGACCAGCATACGCAGCACTACATATACGACAAAGGAACTCTTATGCTCCCTCAATTCCATATGCAGCGCCTTGTTCATTACCTTTAGTCTCTTTCTTATCTTCATCTTCTATCCTCGTATCCCGGATCGCTAGTTCAGGAAGTTGTCTATAATGATTCCTTCTGCCTCTTCTGCCGTCATTCCGAGAGTACGCAGCTTTACCAGCTGTTCGTCATTAATCCTGCCAATTGCCGCCTCATGGATGATTGCCGCATCCAGATGCCGCGCATTGATCTCCGGTATGGATGCTACTTCCGCATGGTCCATAATAATGGAATCACACTGCACATGGGCATGGCATTTGGCATTTCCTACTGCCTTCGGATGGAATACCTGCCTGGACTGTCCTTTTGCCACTGAGCGGGAGATGATCTGGGCGGAACTTCCGTCCCCATTCATCTGTATCTCCATATTGGACTCTGCGTTCTGACTGTCATGGGTCATCAGTTTCTCGATCACGAAGAGTTTGGAGTTTGCCCCCATTTCTACTTCTGTCTCCCGGACCGTGGAATCCACACCCTTAATCTGGACAGTATCCAGCGTAAATATAGCGTCCTCCTTCATATATATCTTAGTGACCGGATTCAGCACCCTGGCACCGGTTCCTTCCCCCTCGCCATAGTGTTTCTCCTCGTACCGGACATTTGCGCCCTTGCCGACATGGAAGGAATGGATCCCGTCATGCCTGCTCTCATTGCAGCCGCTGTTGTGGATGCCACATCCTGCGATGATGGTTACGTCCGCGCCAGCATCGATGTAAAAATCATTATAGACTTCATCCTTCATGCCAGAGGCATCTACCACTACCGGAATGTGCACCTGCTCCCCTCTGGTATTCCCATCAATGTAAATATCGATTCCAGGCTTATCTTCCTTCTTTTTGATCTTAATATGCTCGCTGTCCCCATGACACAGGGCAACACCGTTGTGGCGCAGGTTGTATGCGCCTTTCTGCTGGAATCCTGATCCGTCTATCTGCTGCAATATCTTCTCCGTAATCTTATCTAATAATGCCATTTTAAAATGCTCCTCTCCTATTCTAACTCCATGCAGGCGAAACTATCGCCCTTATCCAGCAATGTGGGCAGGATCTCGTCTTTTGGACCGATCGCCCCGATCTTGCCGTCTTCTATTAACATGATCCGGTCAGCCATCTGAATAATCCGCTCCTGATGGGAAATGAGGATCAGGCTCTGTTCCTTCTTATTATGAATCTTCTCAAACTGCTGGATCAGCATGGTGAAACTCCAAAGGTCGATTCCCGCCTCCGGCTCATCAAATATACATAATTTGTGTGGCTTTGCCAGGACGGTAGCAATCTCAAGGCGCTTCATCTCGCCTCCGGACAAGGTTGCGTCAACTTCCCTCTTAATATACTCTTTTGCGCACAGCCCTACCCCGCTGAGCATTTTGCAGCATTCAGGCTCGGACAGTTCCCGGCCGGCTGCAAGAGAAAGCAGCCTGTCTACCGTCATTCCCTTGAATCTTGGCGGCTGCTGGAATGCAAATCCAATCCCGGCATTGGCCCTGTGGTTGATGTCGTAAGAAGTAATATCTTCCCCATCCAGCAAGATCTGGCCATCATCTGCTTCTTCAATCCCCATCAGTACCTTTGCAAGAGAAGACTTGCCTCCGCCATTGGGTCCGGTAATAACAAGCATCTCGCCCTCGCCAACTTGGAAGCTGATGTCTTTAACGATACTTCTTTCTATTCCATTTTCATTCACCTTGAATGTCAGATTCTTCACTTCAAGCATGTCAGATACGCTCCTTTTTTCTAATTGTAATTATCTATTATTAACATATATGGTACATTATAATCTTTTTTCACATTTGACGCAACAATCTGGGGCAGGACATTTTCCTGCCCCTGCCCCGGTTATCGCCCTTCGCTTTATTTGTTTCCATACTACTTCTTCTGATAATACTCTGCCATTTTCAAAATCATCTATTGCCTCATCAAGTTTAGTAAAAATTTTATTTACGGCATCATCTATAGTGTAAGACTACTATAATAGTTCTTTATAATTGTATACAAAAAAACCGTAACCCTCCATTTTACGAAAGATTACGGTCCATGATGCGGATGACAGGAATCGAACCTGCACACCGAAGTACTAGATCCTAAGTCTAGCGCGTCTGCCAGTTCCGCCACATCCGCATGTCAACAGATTGTATTTTAATATATTATGACAGTTTTGTCAATTTTTTTCGCATCCGATTCCGAAACTCTCTAGCAGCAGCGGTATTTACATACATCGGTAGATATATCTCATTTCAGATAAAATGCGGATGATATAGGGCCATCCGCATTTTTCCATCTTACTCTTCCTCTCTATATTCTAGTAATTCTCCACTTTCCGTTCGAAATACGCTTTGGGATATCCGCATGTCGGGCATACTTCCGGCGCTTCCTCTCCTTCGTGAATGTATCCGCACTGGCGACATTTCCAGCCAAGAGGCGCATTTCCCTTGAAGGTCAGTTCCTTCTTAAGAGTATCCAGAATCTTTAAGTAACGCTTTTCGTGGGCTGCTTCTACTTTTGCCACATTCTCAAATTTCACTGCAAGGTCTTCAAATCCCTCTTCTCTGGCTTCTTTGGCCATGCGGGCGTACATCTGGGTCCACTCTTCGTTTTCCCCGTCTGCGGCTGCCTGAAGGTTATCAGCGGTGCCTCCAAGCCCGTGCCATTCCGCAAACCACATCTTGGCATGCTGTCTTTCCTGTTCTGCCGTCTCCATAAAGATAGCAGCAGTCTGTTCCATGCCCTCCTGTCTTGCAATCTCAGCAAAGAAGGAGTATTTATTTCTTGCCTGGGACTCTCCCGCAAATGCTTCCATTAAGTTCTTCTCTGTCTTTGTTCCTGCGTATCTTCCGGAAGCCTTTGCTGCCTCCTCCAGTTTTTCGAATTTTTCCGGTCCTACCTTGCATACCGGGCAGGCTGCCGGCGGGTTCTCCCCTTCATGAATATAGCCGCATACGGTACATCTGAATTTTGCCATTGTCTTGTTCTCCTTTTCTTCTTTCTCTTGATTTGCTTCGTTATTTTCTTTATCCTGCTCCCAGGCAGGTTTTGTAAATTCTTTTAAAACCATTCCTTCCGGTCCTAAGTCTTCTGCCCTGGAATAATAGGACGTATGCAGCATCTCTTCTGCTGCCTGGCTCAATGGCTTTCCGTAGAATTCGCTGTATACTCTCTTAATATCCGGATTCTCATGGCTATAGCGCAGCGTCATCTTGGCATCCTTTGCATAGAGCGACTCTATCCTTGCCTTACGCACTTCATCCGTCATCGGCACCTGCGTCTTTGGCTGTCCGCCCCCTCCGATGCATCCGCCCTTGCAGGTCATAACCTCTATGAAATCATAGGATTTGTCTTCCTTTTTCATCTGCTCTATGAAAGTTCTCGCATTCTCGGTACCATGAATCACTGCCAGACGGATGGGAAGCCCGCCCATCTCTACCGTGGCTTCTCTTACGCCTTCCATTCCTCGCACAGGTTCAAGACACAGATAATCGGACGGAGGATTCTCTCCCGTCACCAGGTAATAGGCTGTTCTGGCCGCTGCTTCCATGACGCCGCCGGTATTTCCGAATATGACGCCTGCTCCGGACGCCGGACCCATCAAGGAATCGTAAGCCTCATCTTCCAGAACCCCGATGTCTATTCCCTCTTCCTTAAGCCACATGGCCAATTCCCTCGTGGTGATCACGTGATCCATGTCCCGCATGCCCTCAGATCCGTTTGCTTTAGCGGAAATATTCATCTCCCCGCGGCGGATCTCGAACTTCTTCGCCGTGCAGGGCGTTACTGCCACATTGACGATTTTCTTCGGATCAATGTTGTTTTTCTTTGCAAAATATGTCTTGATAGTCGGTCCCTGCATGCCGATCGGGCTTTTTGCCGATGAAATGTTGGGAAGAAGTTCCGGATAAAAGGTTTCCGCAAACTTCACCCATGCTGGACAGCAGCTGGTAAACTGAGGCAGCGGCTTCTTTTTCTCCGTAATCCGCTCTACAAGTTCCGATGCCTCTTCCATAATCGTCAGATCCGCCGAAAAGTTCGTATCTAGAACATAGTCGGCTCCCAATGCTCTGAGGGCCGCTACCATCTTCCCTTCCACAAAACTTCCCGGAGCCATGCCGAAAGCTTCTCCAAGACCTACGCGTACAGAGGGAGAGGTGCTGAAGATTACGATCTTATCCGGATCTTTGATTGCTTCTTTTACTTCTCCGTATTCATAGACCTCGGTGATGGAATTCACCGGACAGACATTGGCGCATTGTCCGCAATGGATGCAGATTGCCGTATCCTTCGTGCTGACCAGATCATAGAGCCTGCCTACGCCAATTTCCCGCTCGCATACCTGACGGCACTGGCCGCACTTGATGCACAGGTCTTCATGCCTCTGTATGGCCGGATTATCAGCCTCAATGGGTATTCTGATCTCTGTATACTTATGGTGCATAGATTCTCCTTTCTTATGTTAAATAATAGTAACTGTTATTATAATTACATATTTTTACATTTTTTGCAATAGGAAAACAGCATTTTTTTCAATTTCTTCTAATATGGGTCAAAATGAGATAACCATGCAAAAAAAACGCACATCCCTTTCAGAATCTGCGTTCCTATATCTCTTCTCCTGAGCGTGCGGGGATTCGAACCCCGGACAACTTGATTAAAAGTCAAGTGCTCTAC
>ENA-OPTX01000048-OPTX01000048.1-human-gut-metagenome-genome-assembly--contig:-NODE-48-length-85964-cov-6.422028_pt1 | contig 85964 bp, 85 predicted proteins | sample MGYA00241465_ERZ501922 | MGnify/ENA primary metagenome ERZ501922 (study PRJEB25962, sample SAMEA2042399) | human gut metagenome | biome: human gut; feature: human-associated habitat; material: faeces...
GGAGATTCTTATTTTAGGATTTAGAGTTTAAAAATCGGTATTAACCGACATCCCCATTTTTCTTTCTTTATTGCTAATTCGTAATTACTGAGTAGTGCCACCCTCGCCGCCACCACCGCCGCCGTCAGGAGGAGTAGGTGTTGGCGTATCACCGCCACCACCACCGCCGTCAGGAGGAGTAGGTGTTGGAGTATTACCGCCACCACCACCGCCGTTAGGAGGAGTCGTGCCGCCGGAGTTCGGATCGGTTGGCGTGGTCGGCGTAGTTGTTCCGCTATCCGGATCATCCGTCTTTTCATCATCCGTATTGCCGCCGGTACTGCCGTGGCCCGGACAGCTTTCTGTCGGAGCTGTGTCGGTTGCGAAATACTCAGTGATTGCCGGGCAGTTGCCTGCAACTGCAAGTTTTCCGGTAATGGAGCATACGGTTTTCTGCTCTACCGAGGATGGCATTGCGAACTCTTTCGGCTCCAGGTTCTCGTGTACCCTGCTCATGATGCCTTTCCACAGGCGGAACCGGAAGTTCGTATCATAGTTGCATTCTTTGTTATCATCGTAGCCGCCCCATACTGCGCATGTGTAGTATGGGGTGAAGCCGCAGAACCACAAGTCCTTATTGGAAGTGGTCGTACCAGTCTTGCCTGCAACCGGCATGTTCGGCAGCTGGCATGCTGTACCTGTACCGGATTCCACAACTGTCTGCATCGCGCTGGTCAGAAGAGCAGCGGTGCTGTCCTTAAGAACCGTACGCTTTTCGCCGGTTCCTTCCAGCAGCACATTGCCATCGTGATCCAGAATCTTCGTATACAGAGTAGGCGTATTGTATACGCCGCCATTGGCGATCGTAGCATAGGCAGCGCACATCTCGTAATTGTAAACGCCGTCAGTGATGCCTCCAAGAGCCAGAGTCTGGCTAAGGTCGCTGTAGATGCCGCCATTAATTTCCTTGCTTTTTACAAGGGTCGAAATGCCAAATTTCTCGCAATACTCAAAGCCTAATTCCTGGGTAATCTCGTCGCTGAGCTTTACTGCGCACACGTTGACGGATTTGGCAATGGCATTGCGGATCGTAACGGGTCCACGGTAATTGCCATCTGCATTTCTAAGAACCTGTCCACCTTTCAATGTGTAAGGCTCATCTTCGATGACGGTGGCCAGCGTCTTACCGCAGGCATCCAGTGCCGGCGCGTAGGATGCCAGTATCTTAAAGCAGGATCCGGGCTGCCTCTTGGAACCCGTCTTGCCGGTTCCATAGGCACGGTTCAATCCAAGACTTGTGGACTTGGCTCCGCGCCCGCCTACCATGGCTTTGATCTGGCCGGTTGACTGGTCGATAATCGTGACCGCGGCCTGAGGCTGTGGAGTGATATTGATGACCTCGTCATAGGCATCCCCCTCCTGGGCAATCGTCGTCTTCCATTCTTCCACCATGGCACGTGCTTCCTCCTCGCTGGAATACAGAAGTCCCTGCTCCTTGCCATAGGTATTCTTAACATATTGCTTAATGTGGCCGGAACTGTAGTTCTCTACCGAACCATCCGCCCTTGTAACGGTGAGGGCATAATCCAGGCCGTATTCTTTCAGGCCAGGATAGTTGGCGTCATCATTCATCTCTTCATCACAGATCTGCTGGATTCCCATATTCTGGGTGGAGTAGATGCTCAAGCCTCCGCTGTATACGGCATTATAGGCCTGGGTCTCCGTATATCCCAGTTGCTCGCGCAGATCCTTCATGACCTGTTCTGCCAGGGCATCCACGAAGTAACTGTATGGGCTTTCTTCGCCGGCTGTGCTGTTGACCGTCTGGATCCTGGCGTATACATCGTCCGCCATAGCTTCATCATACTGGGCCTGCTTAATGTATCCCTGCTCCAGCATATTTTTCAGAACCTTGTTCCGGCGTTTCTGGTTGTCCTCCGGATTGGTAATCGGATTGTATTCTGTCGGATTCTGGGTAATACCTGCAATAACCGCACACTCTGACAGTGTCAGTTCAGATACGTCTTTGTTGAAGTATCTCTTGGCGGCAGCCTGTACGCCCAAGGAATTCTGGCCCAGGTTGATGGTGTTCATATAACTTTCCAGGATCTCATCCTTGTCCATCTGTTTTTCAATCTGCAGTGCAAGGTACTGCTCCTGAAGTTTTCTCTGCAGCCTGTCATAGAAAGTCTTTTCTTTGGTGAAATTCGGAAATACATTATTCTTAATCAACTGCTGTGTAATGGTACTCGCGCCTTCGGAGAAATCTCCGGAAGTTATTCCTACAACTGCGGCACGGGCGATACCTTGAAGATCAATACCATTGTGGTCGTAGAAACGTTCGTCTTCGATTGCTACAAATGCATGCTGCAAATCCTTAGGTATCTCGTCAATAGACTTATATACACGGTTTGAACCAGAAGATACGAAACGTTCAATCTCGGTGGAACCATCATCGGCATAGACAAAAGTAGTAAACCCTTTTGGCTTTACGTCAGACGGAGACACGTCTGGAGTATCGGCAATGATCTTCTTGACGAAAATGCCGCCGCCAATTACTCCGATAACGGCCACAACTACAAGACAGAGTAGAAATGCCTTGAAAAGCCGTACGCCGACTCTTTTTCCCTGCATGGCAGATTTCGACGTTATTTTTTTCTGCTTTTGAGAAGCTTTTTTCTTACCATAATTCATGAGTTCAGGCCTCCTTCATACCAAGTCATTATAGCAAATAAACAGGCTTTAATAAAGAAAAAAATGAAAACTTCATATTTCAGTAGGAAAATCTTAAGAAATTCGGTATAGTAATAGGTATAACGACTATGTATTGTATGAAAGGGTGACCATATGCTATCACAATATAAGACGGTATACAAAGGCGGCGAGGGCGAGATCGTTGAGAAGAAATCCCGCTTTATCGCTACTGTGGTACCGGTCCATTCGGAAGAAGAGGCGCTTAAGTTCGTCGAGGCAATGAAGAAGAAGTACTGGAATGCCACGCATAACTGCTATGCCTATGTCATTGGAGAGAATCATGAACTGCAAAGGTACAGCGATGACGGTGAGCCCGGAGGTACCGCGGGAAAGCCCATGCTGGATGTTCTCATTGGAGAGGAGATTCATAATGCTGCCATAGTGGTAACGAGATATTTTGGAGGGACGCTGCTTGGTACCGGCGGGCTGGTCCGTGCCTATTCAGCTGCAGCCAAACAAGGTTTGGCCTCATCAGTGATTATAACCAAAAATCCCGGAGTTAAACTTCGGCTTGCCACGGATTATGCGGGATTGGGGAAAATCCAGTATATTTTGGGGCAGAGGGGCATAAAGATACTGGATTCTATCTATACGGATAAGGTGGAAATAGCCGCGCTGGTACCTCTCGATGTTCTGGAAGCCGTCAAGGCCGAGATACGCGAGGGAACCAATGGGCAGGCAGGAATGGAAGAAGGAGAGCAGTGCTATTTTGCAGAAGTGCAGGGAGAGATTGTAATTCTGGATCAAGTATAAAAATAAGGGGAGGCTATGCTCCCCATCAGTACCCAGGAATACGGACATGTATCAAAGCTTTAAATATTGAAGCAAAATCTCACATTTCATTCTGTTGAGAGGGGAATCCCAATCGATGCCCAGTAATTGGTTTACTTTATCAATCCTGTTACGTATGGTATTGATATGTACATATAATTTCTCGGCAGTAAGGCTGTAATTCATGTTGTTTTCCAGATATACCTTTAATGTCCTGAGTAGTTCTGCATTCTTTTCATCTTTTAGAAGCAGGCGATATGTGCCTAGCAAGTCCTCCAGTTCTTTCTCCGGTATTTGAAGCCAGGTCAGAGGCCCCAGGCTATCATAATCCCATATAAAGTCATCTGGGCATAAGTACTGGCCCATATTTATCAGTTTTCTGCATTTCGCTATGCTCTCCTTTAATTCCAAGAGGATTCCAGGCTTGATTATTACGCCGAAGTACAGATCCGCTTCCGGATACAGTTCCATAACTTTTTGGCGGAAATCTTTGAGCAGGCCTTTGATCTTGACTAGATTCAAGTTTTGATCTGAATGCTGCCGGATTAAGAAAGCCCCTTCATTTTCATCAAGGAAGACCATTCTCGCGAGCGCGGACAGTTTCGTTTTGGAAAACAGTTCCATAAATGGTTTCCTTTTCTCGCGAAGGGAAAACTCTGGGCTATGCTGGCGGAATACGACGTAAATGTAACTGGATGATAAGGATATTCCCTGGATATTGGCCTGATAGACCAATTTTTCCGGATCTGGGTCATGATAATCCAGAATATAATGAACCAGATTCTCGAACCCTATATTTCCTATATTCTGTGCTACGATAATTTGTTCATAGACAGCCTGCAGCAGGAGATAGGCAATACGAATGGAATATTCATCATAATAATCCAGCAGTTCCCGGGATTCCATGACAACAAAGTATGCCTGGTCTATGTTATTTACAGAGATTGGAATCAATATCCAGCTGACGCGTGCATCCGATTCCTCGGATGGTCTTACCAGACGATAGCGGGCCATCTGGATGTAGTCACACAATGTGTGCCTGGTAAATGTCTGGGACGGCTCCCAGTAGTCCGTATCCTGCAGACCGTACCCTTCCGAAATCTTGCGAAAATTTGCGGAACTGTAGAAACTGGTTTTTTCATTGATATCATAAAGAAGCGCGGGGAAATGCATCTCTGCTTCTACCATCTGAAGGATTCTTTTGATTTTCCGCTCTTTATAAGTCAGGTTGGATAAGGAGAATGAACTGCTACTGTTGATTCTGAACCTTCGGATCGTACGATTCATGACCGCTGTATTCACCTGATTCATAATATCCATGTATGGAACATAAAAGGGCATGCTGATCAGAGGAATATTATATTGATCGAATAACTGGCAGATATCATCCGGAATCTTTTCCAGATAGCGCTCGCGCTTAAGCATCATGCCAGAACATTTCTGAAGCACGCCATCCCGGAACCCCTTTCGAAGACACTCAGGTTCCTGCAAAAGTACATATCCATTAGAGAGAATCAGTTCCTTGCCTTTTGTCCAGTAAAAGGAATCAGGAGCATCTAATACGGTAACGCCTTGAATCTCTTTGCCCAAGCCTCTTTTACCGGCGACAACGTAAAAGTCTTTAAAAAATTCAAGTGCAAGCAGATCCTGTATCGCGATTCCCATAGTTCTTCCTCCTTATTCCATTCATCATATCCTGTTCCACTTTACATGGTTAAAGTGTATCATCCGGCCCGATGGCTGTCAAGAGACCGTATGATTTGCGGCTGAGGCCGTTATTTTTTGATTATTCTTCGAACATGGGCTGATAGCCATTATCTTCCAACTGCCTGAATTCCTGCATGATTTTTTCTGTGGCTTCCGGATCATTAAGAAGATCATAGACGATTCCGACAATGATCTTTGCCGCATGTAGAGCGCCCTTTGCTCCTATGGAACTGCCTGTGCTGGCCGCGGCCTGCCAAGTATGCGGGGCGCATCCGATGGGCCAGCAAGGAGTAGTAAACATATTCATCGGCATTATCTGGCTGATATCGCCGCTGTCGGAGGAGCCGTTAAGCGTGGCCTGCTTCCAGAAGTCTCTCGGGTAGATCCCGGAGGCTAATGCCTCCTCGCGCTCGCCGTATAGCTTCTGCTCTGAACTTAGGGTGGCTTCATCAACAGTTTCCTGCAGTTTTCCGGCAAATTCCTTTTCTTCTTCCGTATATTCCAATGCGCCAACTTCTTCCATATTTTTGTGGGTAAGGTCTGCAAAAGCATGATTGCACCTCATCTCATAGCAGCCAATGCCCTTCTCCACAGTCACTTCCGTTTCTGTCATCATGGCTGCGCCCCGTGCATTCAGTTCCAATCGTCGAAGGATATCCCTTACCTGGCTCATGTAAGGAGCTCTTGCAAAATACCAGGAACTGGCATGATCCGGAACCACATTGGGAGGAAGCCCGCCGCTGTCAGTAGTGTAGTGGATCCGCGCCTTGTCAATGATATGCTCCCTTAGATAGTTGCTGGCTACACTCATCAGTTCGACCGCATCCAGCGCGCTTCGCCCGCGTTCCGGAGCAAAGGCAGCATGGGAAGTCTTTCCTTTGAAGTGGAATTTGACGGATGCGTTGGCAAGATACCCCTCGTCATAAACGACAGTTGCGCACATGGGATGCCAGCTGATTGCCAGGTCACAGCCATGAAACATATGAAAGTAGGCCATCTTGACTTTTCCACTTAATAATTCCTCTTCGGGACAGCCATAGAAACGGATCGTACCGGAGACTTCTTCTTCTTCCAGATAACGCTTCAAAGCGATTGCTGCCGTGGCAGAACCACTGCCAAGCAGATTATGCCCGCAGGCCTGGCCGGCTTTGCCTTTTGCAGCAGGCTCTTTGTGGGCGACAACTTTTTGGGAAAGGCCTGGTCGTATTCGCCAAGTATGGCAATGACAGGCTTGCCGCTTCCATATTCTGCATAGAATGCGTGCTTTAGCTTTTCTTCATTTACGATTATGAAGCCCTCATCCCTTAGAATGCCTCTCAGATAATCGGCAGATTCTTTTTCATATCCCCCGCATTCCGGATTTTCCCAGAGTTTTTTGCACATGGAACTGCATAGTGGAGCAAGTTCATCGGTGGTGCGGACCAGATTCTGTTTTGTCATGATAAATTCCTCCTATTCGGCGCTTCTGGATGCTTTACTTTTTTTATAAGTGATTACCGATACTACAATGCTTAAGAATACACAAGATAGAATCCCAAGATAATTGCTTGAGCCGGGAAGCCAGTTAAATAAGCCAGCGTCAATCGCCGTGCAGATGATCAACGCAAAGATAAGGACTGTCAGCGCGAGTTTTTTTTGCTTCATGCCAAATTGTACCAGCAAAGCGCCAAACAGTGCAGGAAGCAAATAATTCAGGGCTTCCGTGACCTTGGAGGGAAGCATGGATAAGACGGAACTCCCGAGAATGACTCCGATTGTCAGCACGGAGACATTGACAACGATGGAGACCGCCATTCCCAGAGTCGATATAATGGAGCCTTCCTTTGTGCCGGGCTCCACATCAGCCGATATTTGAGCCATGCTTGCGCAGGGCAGCCGCATATTGGATATGTTTCCTGATAGAAAGGCCATATAAGTGCCTACGGGGCCCAGGATCGTAAAATAGGAAATGGGCTCAACAAACCATAACACGCCTACAGCGCTTGCAATAGATACGAAAGCAGTTAGAAGGGCAGCCGGCTTTGGAAATATTCCATATACTACGGCCAGGATGAAGGCCGGCGCGAATGAAAGCAGCACGCCTAAGTATCCAGTGATCTTGCCAATCCGGTTCATGTGAGGCATATACTCTTTTTCAAAATATAAATCTTTTTTATCCATGTGGTACCTCCTTATATAATCGCTGTTATAATCATGCTGCCGAGAATCGAGATGGTCAGCGCCCATTCTCCAAGCCATTTAATATTCTTTTTTTCACCCAGTATCAAAAGGACTGCCATAATCCCGGCACCAAGCACGCAGGCAATGGAGTTCTTATTTAACTTTGTAAGGTGAGAAGAGGAGAGGGCGCAGAAAGCACCCAGGATTGCTGCGCCAGATATGGCTGTTAGCATCTTTGGATCCCCTCCGGATAGTTTCTTCTCTACTTTATCCATACGGCTCGCGGAAAATGTAGAGACGATGACCCATCCAATGGAACCAAGAATCATTGTCCATACGGCCATACCAAAGGCAAGTTCGGTCATAGCATCTGCGCCTAGCTGAACGCCGACGGAACTGGTTCCGAACCCGGCAGCCATGGATTCAAACATGACTGAGCCGATCATGGACAGGCGCATCCAGGCCATCGGGCCGCCGACTGTAATGAGAAGAGACAGCATTCCACTCAGGATAACGATGGAAGGCCCGATCGAAGTAATCGCGCTGCTTCTGATAGCTCCGCGCATCTGCTTTTTGGTGAGTCCGATTTTTTCGCCTGCCTTATATGAAGACTTTGCGAAAATAACAGCCTGGACGATTACCAGGATGACAGCCGTGCCGCACGCAATCCACATGGGAATGCTGTTGGCAATTTTCATAATATCTTTCATGTGGTTTCCTCCTTTATCATTGGCTTGCTTTTCTGTAATTCTATTGAAAAATTCTTCTAAAAAAAATGAAAAAAGTTACTTATTTTTGATGATTTAGACAGGGACTGAATAATTTTTCTGTTTTATTTTGAGAAAAAGAAGATTTTTTCATCAGGAGGACAAGAAAGGGGATGTCCCCTCCTACGGGTCAACCATAGGAGGGGACATCCCCTGAATATTATTATTTAGAATATAATGTTTGGAATTTTAGGAAAATTCAGGCTCGATCAGGCCGAACGTTCCATTTTTCCTTCTGTATACAACATTTACTTCATCGGTCTCTGCATTGCAGAATACAAAGAAATCATGTCCTAGAAGTTCCATCTGTACGCAGGCATCTTCCGGATACATTGGCTTGAATCCGAATTTTTTGGTGCGGACGATCTTAATCTCGCCATCATCTTCGGAACGCTCGCCACTGTCAAAAAATTCCTGCTTGAAATTGCCACTTCCTTCCTGGTGCCTTGCAATTAACTTGTTCTTATATTTGCGAAGCTGATGCTCAATTACCTCTTCAACCAGATCGATGGATACATACATATCGCTGCTTTCCTGCTCGGAACGTATAATGCCGCCCTTTACGGGGATGGTTACTTCGATTTTCTGGCGTTCTCTCTGTACGCTTAAGGTTACGTGGATTTCCGTATCAGGAGTAAAGTACCTCTCTAACTTTCCTAACTTGTTTTCTACGGCTTCTTTTAAGCCGGGTGTTACATCGATGTTCTTTCCGATAATGATAAACTTCATGATGCCCAACTCCTTTTCGACATAATTTCAGAAGATAAAGTCTGACAATTAATATCCAGACCGATGATCTATCTGATATATGTAGTATATCATGTTTGGACATTAATGTATAGCACGTATCACCTCAATTCTTGAAATTTTTCCATCATGCATTTTGGCAACCCTGAGGCCGCAGTCAGAAAAGTATACGCAGGCGCCTACGCCAGTCTCGATTTCATATTCTTCGAACTTTTTCGTGATAATCTCGTACAGGGTTTTTGCGCCATCGTAGGGAATGTCAATGCCCAGTATTTTATTGACGGTCTTGATTCTGGTGCTTGCCCTAAAGATGATTTCATCGGATATGTCAAATTCGCAGAACAGGAATTTTCTGGTGGCAAAAAGTACGGCAATGGCGCATACGCCCACCAGGCTGCTCCAGATAGAAGAGTGGTCTACGATGATCTGGCGGGCGATCGCAAAAAGCAGAACCTCGAATACCGTGCTTGGCGTATGGGAATACATCATCCGTATTAATTCAACGCCGATAATCAGGTTGAAGCAGGTTTCCAGCAGGTCATCATAATTAGGCCAGACATCCAGATTAGGGATGCTGCTTAAAGAAGTAGCCATGCGAAGGCACAGCAGGACGATACCGATGGCCAGCATGATGGAAATGACGAATTCCAGTACTACGGCCAGCCGTTTCAAAAAGATCGTTACATAGTGTCTCATACATTTCTCCTCAATAGTTTACTGAATAGATAAGGGTAGATTACCAATACCCACAACACCAGTATAAGATATTCCATCATTTTTGCCAAGATAGAACTTCCGAAGAGAAGCGAAAAGCCTTCTTTGATTATGAGCGCAGCCGCTAAACCAGCGGCCAGTTTCAATATTTGGGACCAGATATTCCCAGTGCGGGTGTCAAAATTCAGACGGGTACGTTCTACGTACCAGCCGATGGCAAACCCAAGTCCTGCTCCGGCGGCCTTGCAGCAGTCTGCTGCATATTTGACTTCAATCGTGCCATTTCCCATCAGGATCAGGGAATAGGCGGCAACAGCCAGGGAAAGGCCGGCCAGGATAGCGGCGATCAGTTTCAAGTGCCTTGCATCATCCAGGAAAAAAACCTGGAAGTGCCAGATAAGGGCAGATACCAGAAGAGAGATACCCATGGATGCAAGCACGTCTTTGGGCGTATGGCAGCCCAAGTACATCCTGGAAAATCCAATGGAAAGGAATGCCAATATACACAGAAACTTTGTCCAGAACTTCCTTGTTTTTAGCGCCAGAGGGAAGAACAGGCAGGTAGCGCCCTGCGTATGCCCGCTGGGAAAAGAGTAGCCTGTGGCGCCGGGGATGGCGCTTTCTACCGCATGGAAGTCAGGATTCAGCACCCAGGGTCTTGGGATACGGAAGGTGATCTTTAAGGACTGCACGCACAGTCCGGCCGTAAAATAAGTAAAGCCAAGCAGATAAGCAAAGCGCTTATCCGCGCACCAGTACAGTGCACAGATAACCGCTATGATGATGATTTCCTGGCCAAAATATGTGATGAATTGCATCAGTTGGTCTAAGAAGGGAGTCCGGATTCCTTCTAACAGCCATAAAAATGTCATTATTTATTTCCTCTTTTTCTCATTTTCGGATCCAGGATTTTCTTGCGGATCCTTAGATTCTCAGGGGTTACTTCCAATAACTCGTCGGTGTCGATGAAGTCCAGCGCTTCTTCCAGGCTTAAGACCTTAGGCGTAGTCAGACGCAGCGCTTCATCGGCGCTGGATGAACGCGTGTTGGTCAGATGCTTGGTCTTGCAGACGTTCACTTCAATATCATCCGTCTTGGCATTTTCACCGATTACCATTCCGGAATATACCTTTTCGCCTGGTCCAATGAAGAGCACGCCTCGTTCCTGGGCGCTGTATAAGCCATAGGTTACGGACTCGCCAGTTTCGAAAGCGATGAGGGAGCCTTGCTTGCGGTACTGGATATCCCCTTTATAAGGCGCATACCCGTCAAATGCGGTATTCATGATTCCATTCCCCTTGGTATCGGTGAGAAATTCTCCCCGGTAGCCGATGAGTCCACGGGAAGGAATCTTGAACTCTAATCTGGTATAGCCGCCGCCTGTGGTTCCCATGCCCTGCAGTTCTCCCTTTCTCTGGCTTAACTTGTCAATGACGGTTCCGGTAAATTCATCCGGTACATCAATATATGCAGCTTCCATTGGTTCTAATAATTTGCCGTGTTCATCCTTTTTATACAGGACTTCCGCCTTGCTGACCGCGAATTCATACCCTTCCCGGCGCATGTTCTCGATCAGGACGGACAGATGCAGCTCGCCACGGCCGGACACTTTGAAACTGTCGGTGCTGTCGGATTCTTCTACACGGAGGCTTACATCCGTGTTCAATTCCCGGAACAGGCGGTCGCGCAGATGCCGGGAGGTAACGTATTTTCCCTCCTGGCCGGCAAAAGGACTGTCATTTACGATAAACTGTATCGCGATAGTCGGCTCTGAGATCTTCTGGAATGGAATCGCCTTTGGCTCTTCCGGAGAGCAGATGGTATCCCCGATGGAGATATCGGCAATTCCGGAGATGGCAACGATGGAGCCGATGGAAGCTTCCTTTACATCTATCTTATTCAGGCCGTCGAATTCATAGAGTTTGTTGATGCGGACTTTTTCCTGACGATCGGGATTATGCTCATTGACAACGATTGCATCCATTCCCACTTTAATCGTGCCGTTGTCTACCTTTCCTACGCCGATACGGCCTACATACTCATTGTAGTCGATGGTGCTGATCAATACCTGAGTGGAAGCGTCCGGGTCGCCTTCCGGCGCCGGAATATATTCCAGGATCGTCTCAAAGAGAGGCTGCATGTCCTTTTCTTCATCCGTCAGATCTAAGACTGCAATTCCAGATTTGGCAGAAGCGTATATAAAAGGACAGTCCAGCTGGTCATCGGAGGCATCCAGGTCCATGAATAATTCCAGAACCTCATCAATGACTTCATCAGGCCTGGCTTCCGGACGGTCAATCTTATTGATGCAGACGATGACCGGGAGATTCAGATCCAGTGCCTTGCGCAGTACGAACTTGGTCTGAGGCATGGCGCCCTCGAAAGCATCCACCACGAGGATGACGCCGTTTACCATCTTAAGGACGCGTTCTACTTCCCCGCCGAAGTCGGCGTGTCCGGGAGTGTCAATAATGTTGATCTTCGTATCTTTATAGTATACGGCAGTGTTTTTCGACAGGATGGTAATGCCGCGCTCTCGCTCGATGTCATTGGAGTCCATGACGCGTTCTTCTACTTCCTGATTCTCGCGGAATACGCCGCTTTGTTTTAATAATTCATCTACCAACGTCGTCTTTCCATGGTCAACATGGGCGATAATGGCTATATTACGAATGTCTTCACGTTTTGTCTTCATACAAATCTTCCTTTTCTCTACCTATTAAAATATACAACTTCATTAGTTTATCACATTTTTCAAAATTTACAAGTATTTAGTTCTAAAATGGAATCTTGACTCATAGACTATGTAATGACTCAAAATACGATTCAGAGGAAGGGAGATTGTAAAATTATGTCAGATAAGATCATTGAAAACAACCAGGTAACCATTATGGGGGAAGTCGCATCGCCGTTTACGTTCAGCCACGAAGTGTTTGGAGAAGGCTTTTATATGATGGACGTTAACGTAAAGCGCCTCAGCAATTCCGAAGACAGGATTCCGCTTATGATATCGGAACGGCTCATCGATGTGTCTCAGGACTACACCGGAGAGTTCATTATGGTAAGCGGGCAGTTCCGCTCTTATAACAGACACGATGAACAAAAGAACAGACTTGTATTATCCGTATTCGTAAGAGAAGTGTCTTTTATAGAAGAGGAGCTGGACGGGGCGAAGACTAACAACATATTCCTGGACGGCTATATCTGCAAATTGCCGGTATACCGCAAGACGCCGCTTGGAAGAGAGATCGCGGACCTTTTGCTGGCAGTTAACAGGCCATATGGCAAATCAGACTACATACCATGCATCTGCTGGGGCAGAAACGCAAGATTCGCGTCGACATTCGAAGTGGGCGAGCATGTCCAGATTATGGGAAGGATCCAGAGCAGGGAATACATAAAGAAACTGACAGAGACAGAGACGGAGAAGAGAATCGCTTATGAGGTGTCTGTCAGCAAACTGGAATGCCTGGAGGAATAGAGTCTCTGCGGCGGAAATTCTGCCTGAGACTTTCATTGACATCATATTTAATTGGTGATAATATTTCAATATATGAGTAGTGTGATAAAGTTAGTATGTCTATGAAAGTCAGGAGGAAAATTATGGCTATATTCAAGGGATCTGGGGTGGCTATCGTCACGCCGTTTAAGGAAGATGGAAGTATTGATTACGATAAACTGGATGAACTGATTGACTATCACTGTGAGAATGGAACAGATAGTATTATTATATGTGGTACTACCGGGGAGTCAGCCACGATGACAGAAGAGGAGCACATGGATTGCGTGAAGTTTGCCATTGAGCGCACCAGGAAAAGAATTCCTGTGGTTGCGGGAACCGGTTCGAACTGTACGAGAACGGCCATCGACATGTCTAAAGAAGCGGCAGAGAACGGCGCAGATGGACTTCTGGTGGTAACGCCTTACTATAATAAAGCGACACAGGAAGGCTTGATCGCCCACTTTACCGCAGTGGCAAAGGAGGCAAAGGCGCCGATCATCATGTACAGCGTTGCAAGCCGTACGGGATGTAATATTGAGCCGGCTACTGTGGCTGCGCTGGTAAAGAATGTGGATAATATTGTGGGTGTCAAAGAGGCTTCGGGAAATATTTCTCAGATTGCAAAGATTATGTCCATGACGGACGGCAATATCGACCTGTATTCGGGAAATGACGACCAGATCGTGCCGTTACTGTCACTAGGCGGAATCGGCGTGATCTCCGTGCTGGCCAATGTTGCCCCAAAGGAAACCCACGATATCTGTGCAAAGTTCTTTGAAGGCGATATAGAAGGAAGCGCAAAACTGCAGTTGAAGGCAGTCCCTCTGATTGACCGTCTTTTCTGCGAGGTGAATCCGATTCCGGTAAAGAGGGCTATGAAGTTCATGGGAATGGACTGCGGACCGCTTCGTATGCCTTTGACAGAACTGACTGCGGAACACGAGCAATCACTGGCGCAGGCCATGAAGGATTTTGGCATTCAGCTGGTATAGATATAGGTAGGAAAATATGTGAAAAGGATATCATAGGTTGAGTCCAAGCGGCGGATATGATATCCTTTTCTTGTACATTTTTATACAGGATAAAGGAGGACTCAAGATATGGTAAAGGCAATTATGCATGGCTGTAATGGCAAGATGGGACAGGTAATCACCGGCCTTATAAAAGCGGACGAAGCGATAGAAATCGTAGCGGGCATTGATACATATACGGGAATCACCAATGACTACCCGGTATTTGAGAGTATAGAAAAATGTGATGTAAAGGCAGATGTGATCATTGATTTCTCCAACTCTGCGGCAGCGGATCGGCTTCTGGACTTTTGCGCAGACAGGCAGATCCCGGTTGTTCTTTGCACCACCGGATTATCAGAGGAGCAGCTGGCGAAGGTAGATGAAGCGGCAAAGAAGGTAGCGGTACTTAAGTCTGCCAATATGTCCCTGGGGATCAATCTGCTCCTGAAGCTTCTTCAAGATGCCACCAAGGTGCTGGCACCTGCCGGATTCGATATCGAACTGGTGGAAAGGCATCACAACCAGAAGGTGGATGCGCCCAGCGGGACGGCTCTGGCACTGGCGGATTCTATCAATGAGTCCATGGGCAATGCGTATTCCTATGTATATGACAGGAGCCAGGTACGCAAGAAGCGTGACAGCAAGGAGATCGGAATCTCTGCGGTACGCGGCGGCACCATCGTGGGGGATCACGAAGTCATTTACGCGGGAGCGGATGAGGTGATCGAGTTCAAGCATACGGCATATTCTAAGACCGTATTTGGCAAAGGGGCCGTGGAGGCCGCCAAGTTCCTGGCGGGGAAACCGGCCGGAAGATACGATATGTCCGATGTAATCCAGTTCTAAGGGAGGAACTGTATTATATAAAACATTTAGTGGGAGGATGTTATGAAAGAGTTAGACGTACGTTACCTGGAAAGGCTTTCTCAATTGTATTCGACCATCGCGAAAGCATCGACAGAGATTATTAACTTGCAGGCAATTCTGAATCTGCCGAAAGGCACAGAGCATTTTCTTACGGATATTCATGGAGAATATGAGGCTTTTTCTCATGTCCTTAAGAATGGCTCTGGTTCAGTGCGCCGTAAAATCGATGATGTCTTCGGGAATACTATGAGTAGCAGGGATAAGCAGGGCCTTGCTACTCTTATTTATTACCCGAGGGAGAAGATGGACAGGATCAAGAAGGAAGAGAAGAACATTGAGGACTGGTATAAGATTACGCTGTACCGACTGATTGAAGTATGCAAGTGCGCTGCAAGCAAATATACCCGGTCCAAAGTAAGAAAAGCTCTGCCGCCGGATTTTGCCTATGTGATTGAAGAACTGATTACGGAAAAGGCGGAGATGACGGATAAGGAGTCTTACTACAATGCTATAGTAAGCACGATTATCCGGATCGGCCGGGCGGAAGAGTTTATCGTGGCTCTAAGCGAGCTGATCCAGAGGCTTACCGTAGATCATTTGCATATCGTAGGAGATATCTATGATAGAGGGCCCGGACCGCATATTATCATGGAAAAACTGATGGAGCATCACTCTGTGGATATCCAGTGGGGCAATCATGACGTGCTGTGGATGGGTGCTGCCGCAGGCCAGAGGGGATGCATCGCCAATGTGATCCGCATCTGCGCGCGGTATGGGAACCTGGATATTCTGGAAGAAGGATACGGAATCAATCTGCTGCCGCTGGCCACATTTGCCATGGCTACATATGGGGACGATCCCTGCGAATGCTTCCAGTTAAAGGGAGAGCCGAATTACAGCCAGACGGAGATGCTTCTGGATATCAAGATGCACAAGGCGATGTCCATCATACAGTTTAAGGTGGAAGGCCAGATCATCAAAAAGAATCCGGGATTCAAGATGGAAAGCAGAAATCTCCTGCATCATATCGACTATGAAAAGGGAACAATAGAGATAGACGGAAAGACTTACGAACTGCTGGATAAAAATTTCCCTACCATCGATCCTAAGAAGCCCTATGCCCTTACCAAGGAAGAGGAAGACGTAATGGACCGGCTGGAGCGGGCCTTCTTAAACTGCGAGAAGCTGCAGCGCCATATGCGTTTCCTTTTGAGCAAGGGAGGACTTTACAAAGTCTACAATAATAATCTTCTCTATCATGGCTGCGTGCCGCTCAAAGATGACGGAAGCCTGAAGACGGTTCGCATCTATGGACGCTCTTATAAAGGAAAGAGCCTGTACGAGATTCTGGAAAGTTATGTGAGAAAGGGCTTCTATGCCGTGGATCCAAAGGAAAAGGAGCGGGGCAAGGATATGATGTGGTATATCTGGCTCAGCGAGAATTCCCCGCTGTTCGGTAAAGACAAGATGGCTACATTCGAGCGTTATTTTCTGGCTGACAAGGAAACCCACAAGGAGAAGAAAAATCCTTATTATTGTCTCCTGGAAAATGAAAAAGTAATCAATGGAATCTTAAAAGAATTCGGACTGCCGGAAGAGGGAACCCACATCATCAATGGCCATGTGCCGGTAAAAAGCAAGAATGGGGAGAACCCGATCAAATGTAACGGGAAAGTCCTGGTCATTGATGGAGGATTTTCCAGGGCATACCAGAAGGAGACGGGAATTGCGGGGTATACGCTGATCTACAATTCCTACGGATTGATCCTTGCAGCCCATGAGCCTTTTGAATCTACGGAGGCCGCCATAGAAAAGGAAAGCGATATCCATTCGGACAGCACCATCGTAAAACGGGTGGCCATCCGCAAACTGGTGGGAGATACGGACATTGGAAAGGACTTAAAAGAGCAGATTGAAGATCTGGAAGCGCTGCTTATGGCTTACAGAAGCGGACGGATTGCGGAGCGTATTTAAGAAAGTGCATACAGGAGGCCGTGTTAAAAACTTCCATTTGGGGGAAGGTATAAATTATCGTAATTTGCAGATATTACTAGCAACAAGTGATACTTGATTAAGATAATTATACATGAAAGGGAGATTTAACATGAAACAGTTCAAGAAATTAATGCTTATCCTGATGTGCACCGGAGTAATCATGGGCCTTACTGCCTGTGGCAATGACAAGAATGCCGATGATAACGGCGCTACGAATAACACTACGACAACCGACAATACCGGTAAGGCCAATGATACCAACACCAATGATGCTACCGACGGCACAGGCGATACCAATAGCGTTACCGACGAGATCGGAGATGACATCCGTGACGGCGCTAATGATGTAAAGGACAGCCTTGACGGGGACAATGACCGCAATAACGCAGATGACAATGCAAGAAACAAAGCAGATGATGCTACAAACAATACGAACCGATAGCATTTAAAACGGTCATTTATGCAAGTTGAAAGCAGCCGGCGGGTATCTCTGCCGGCTGCTTTCTTTTCGCCGTGCGTCAGACATATGAAACTCTGGACTTTCTTGCTTTACTATGATAAAATATCCCGATAGGAATATATTTTAATGTGAGGAGAATACATATGGCGAAAGAACTACTGATGGGAAATGAAGCAATCGGGCTTGGCGCCATCCATGCGGGAGTGAGCCTTGTGTCGGGCTACCCCGGGACGCCGTCTACGGAGATACTGGAGACGGTTGCCAGGCATAATGATGATGGAAGGATACATATAGAATGGTCCGTCAATGAGAAGGCAGCCCTGGAAGTGGCTGCGGGCGGCGCCTATGCAGGGGCAAGAACCCTGGTGACCATGAAGCAGGTGGGACTGAATGTGGCTTCTGATCCACTGATGAGCCTGGCCTATGTGGGCGTAAAAGGCGGGATGGTCATTGTGGCGGCGGATGATCCGGGTCCGATATCCTCCCAGACGGAGCAGGACACCCGGCATTTTGGAGCATTTTCCAAACTTCCGGTATTTGACCCCTCTTCTCCGGAGGAAGCCTACGAAATGGTAGAGGATGCATTTGAATATTCTGAAAAATACGGAACACCGGTTCTGCTAAGGCCTACGACCCGCGTCTGCCACGGCTGCGCGACGGTGGAATTAAAAGAAGAGGCAACGAGAAAAGAACCGGAGGGCTTCCTAAAAGATACCAGCCGCTGGGTGATATTCCCAAGGCTTTCCTATCAGAACCACATGAAGATCGAGAAGAGAAATGTGGAACTGTCCCATGTATTTTCTTCTTACAGGTATAATACGGTGGAAGGGAAGGCGGATTCCAGGAAAGGCATAGCCACGGGCGGTATCAGCTATGCATATACCAGGGAAGCCGTCCCGGAAGAGATAAGGCTTCTGCGCGTGGGAACCCCGCATCCGTTTCCCGAGGATCTGGCAGTCTCGTTCCTGGAAGGGCTGGATGAAGTGCTGGTGATAGAAGAACTGGACCCGGTTATTGAGACGGAACTTTTGAAGATAGCGGGCAAATACCATCTTCCCGTGAACATCAAGGGCAAATTGACCGGGGATACCAGGAATGCAGGGGAAAATAGCACAGAAAGTGTCAGGGAAGACCTGGGGCGCTTTGTTCCTGAATTTATGGCAGGGAATCAGGCAGAGGGAGCAGCCGCAGAAGAGATGCCCCCGCTTCCCATCCGTCCTCCGGTGCTGTGCGCCGGATGCCCGCACCGGGCTTCCTTTTATGCGGTAAAGCTGGCTGCCAAAGGTAGAAAGGCCGTGTTCAGCGGAGACATCGGATGCTATACCCTCGGCAATTCAAAGCCCCTCGATATGGTAGACACCTGCCTGTGCATGGGCGCGGACGTGACCATCGCCCAGGGACTTCATATCATTGAGCCGGAAACGGTGAACTTTGCGTTTATCGGCGATTCTACATTTTTTGCCTCCGGGCTTACGGGCGTGATCAATGCGGTCTATAATCAGACGGATATCGTGCTGGTCGTGCTGGATAATTCTACAACAGCGATGACCGGGCACCAGCCGCATCCGGGAACCGGAAAGACGATGATGGGAGAAGTGGTGGCCAAGGTGAGTATCGAGAAGATACTGGAAGGGATCGGTGTAAGCCGGATCGTTAAGGCAGATCCTCTGAACCTGAACGAAGCGGTGGAGGCAGTAAAGGAAGTCATGGATGAGGCCGGGGTAAGGGTCGTAATATTCAAGTCCCCATGTATTGCCGTCACCAGACCGACCGCCAGATATCATGTGGCGGCGGATTCCTGCACGTTCTGCAGGCAGTGCATCCGGGAACTGGGATGCCCGGCAATCGTTATCGAGGATGGCAAGGCCGCAATCGAGCCGTCGTTGTGCTCCGGATGCGGTATCTGTGCGCAGGTCTGCAAGTTTAACGCGATTCAGGAGGTGGATCATGATGAATAAAAATTGTCTGTTATGCGGAGTGGGAGGGCAAGGCGTAGTGCTTGCCTCCAAACTGATCGCCTATGCGGCGATGGATAAGGGGATGGATGTACGTACATCAGAGACCATCGGGATGGCCCAGAGAGGCGGATCAGTGGTCAGCCACGTGAGGATGGGAACAAAGATTCATTCTCCTATGATACCGAAAGGATGTGCAGATGTCATCATGGCTTTTGAGCCCGCGGAGGCGGTAAGATGCCTTCCTTATCTAAAGGAAGGCGGCGTAGCGGTAGTAAACCAGAAGGCCGTACAGCCTGTGACAGCCACGCTTGGCGGAGGCGGCTATGATGGAGAGGCAATGATCGCATATCTGAAGAAGCATGTCCATCAGCTGTATGTCATTGACGGGGAGGCCATCTGCCAAAAGGCGGGATCCCCCAAGGTGCTTAACGTGGCGCTTTTGGGAGTCGCGCTGGGAAGCAAGGTGCTGGATATCCAGATGGAGGATATGAAGGCGGAACTTGCCAGACGAGTGAAGCCCCGGTTTGCCAAAATGAATGTGCTGGCGCTGGAACTGGGGGCTGCTGCCGTACAGTCAAGAGATTATAAAGAAAGATAAGAGGAGCAACTTATGCGGATGACAGAGTTACAATTCAGACTGATTAAGGAAAATTTGAGATTATTGACATCAAAGCCGTGCTTTTATAAAGAGAAGCTGCAGGATATTGATATTGAATCTATTAAGACCCAGGAAGATTTTGAAAAACTGCCGTTTACCTGGAAGGGAGACTTAAGGGAGGCCTATCCGCTGGGGCTGCAGGCAGTGCCTGACGAAGAAATTGTAAGGATCCATTCTTCTTCCGGGACCACAGGGACGCCGATCATCATTCCTTATACCCAGAAAGACGTGGACGACTGGGCGAAGATGTTTGCAAGATGTTATGAGATGGCCGGGATTACGGCGCTTGACCGTATCCAGATCACGCCTGGCTATGGATTATGGACGGCAGGCATCGGATTCCAGCTGGGAGCCGAGCACCTGGGGGCCATGACAATTCCTATGGGACCGGGAAATACGGATAAGCAGCTGCGCATGATGCAGGATATGAAGGCCACGGTCCTCTGTGCTACCTCATCTTATGCGCTGCTTCTGGCAGAGGAGATTGCCAAGAGGGACATGACGGATAAGGTCTGCCTGAAGAAAGGCGTGATCGGCTCCGAACGCTGGGGCGAGAAGATGCGCAAAAGGATTGCCGCGGAACTGGGCGTCCAGCTCTATGATATCTATGGGCTGACTGAGGTGTATGGCCCGGGAATCGCCATGAGCTGCGACTATGAGTGCGGCATGCATTACTGGGATGACTATGTATACTTTGAAATTGTTGACCCCAAGACCGGGGAAGTGCTTCCGGACGGGGAGATCGGGGAACTAGTCATCACAACGCTGCGCAAGCAGGGAGCGCCGCTGATTCGTTACAGGACCCATGACTTGACCAGATTTATTCCGGGCGACTGCCCTTGCGGCTCCCGGTTCCCAAGAATTGATACTTTGATTGGACGTACCGATGATATGGTAAAAGTAAAAGGCGTCAACATCTTTCCAAGCCAGATCGAAGAGATGCTAAAGGGCGTGGAAGAGGCATCCAGCGAGTATCAGTTCATGCTGGACCATATGAACGGAAAGGATGTATGCACCTTATTCGTGGAAATCAACAAGGATGTGGAGCCAAAAGCGGCGGCAAAGGTGATCCAGCAGGAGTTTAAAGCAAAGATTGGAATTATGACCAATGTAAAGCCGGTTGCAATCGGAGACCTTCCAAGAAGCGAGAAGAAATCCACCCGCATTTTTGACAACCGATACTAGGAGGCAATATGAGATTCAGACCGTGTATTGATATACATAATGGAAAGGTAAAGCAGATTGTAGGAGGAAGCCTTACGGACAATGGAGACAGGACGGTGGAGAACTTCTCTTCCGCCAGGGATGCCGACTATTATGCGCGTTTATATAAGGAAGATGGGTTGAAAGGAGGGCACGTGATTCTTTTGAATCCGCCTTCTTCTGATTATTATGAACGAACCAGGAGCCAGGCGCTAAAGGCGCTGTCGGCTTATCCGGGAGGACTGCAGATTGGTGGGGGGATTACCGCGGATAACGCCTGGGAATATATAGACGCGGGAGCAAGCCATGTTATCGTAACCTCCTATGTGTTCAGGGACGGACAGATCCGTTGGGATTGCATGGAGGAACTTTGCTGTGCAGTAGGAAGAGAGCATGTGGTGATCGACTTAAGCTGCAGGAAGAAAGGCGGGGATTACTATATCGTCACCAACCGCTGGCAGACGTTTACCCGGGTGAGGCTGACAAAAGAGGTGCTGGATGACATTGCCGGATACTGTGATGAATTCCTGGTGCACGGGGTGGATGTAGAAGGGAAGGCTTCCGGCATCGAGGAAGACCTGGTCTCCTTCCTTGGAAGACAGGGAGGCATCCCTATCACCTATGCCGGCGGCATCGGAAGCCTGGAAGACCTGAACCATTTCCGGGAGATTTCGGGAGGAAGCCTGGACTTTACAATCGGCAGCGCGCTGGATCTGTTTGGGGGGGATATTCCCTATGAAATCGTGGCAAAGTATTGATGACAGTGAGATTAACAGTTTGTGAACACTTTATAAATTAGTTGAATTGGAATATAGATAGTGCTAGAATGAGGAATAGAGTGGTCAGAGACTGGCTAATTTAGCGACAAGGAGTATACGTCAATATGAGTTTGATACAAAAAATATTTGGTACACATAGCGAAAATGAATTGAAAAGAATCTATCCTATCGCGGATGCGATCGAGGCGCTTGAGCCTGTGATGCAAAAACTTACGGATAGTGAATTAAAGGAAAAGACTAGGGAATTCAAGAAGCGTCTGGCGGAAGGCGAGACGCTGGATGACATTCTTCCGGAAGCATATGCAGTGGTTAGGGAAGCAGCGGTCCGTACCCTGGGCATGAAGCATTACCGCGTGCAGCTGATCGGCGGCATTATCCTCCACCAGGGGCGCATCGCCGAGATGAAGACTGGTGAAGGAAAGACTTTGGTTTCCACCCTTCCGGCCTATCTGAACGCGCTGGCAGGCGAAGGCGTGCATATCGTAACGGTCAATGATTATCTGGCTAAGCGTGATGCCGAGTGGATGGGACAAGTGCATGAGTTCCTTGGCCTTACCGTTGGCGTCGTACTCAACAGCATGGACAACGACGAGCGCCGTGCGGCTTATAACTGCGACATCACATATGTCACCAACAATGAGCTGGGCTTCGATTACCTGAGGGACAATATGGTCATCTACAAAGAGCAGCTTGTACAAAGAGGCCTGAAATATGCCATCATTGATGAGGTCGACTCCGTACTGATCGATGAGGCCAGAACTCCTCTGATCATATCCGGCCAGAGCGGAAAGTCCACAAAACTTTACGAGGCCTGCGACATCCTGGCCCGCCAGCTGGAACGCGGCGAAGCCAGCGGGGAATTCAGCAAGATGAATGCCATCATGGGAGAAGACATCGCGGAGACCGGAGACTTTATCGTAAATGAGAAAGAGAAGAATATCAACCTGACGGAAGACGGCGTGATAAAGGTTGAGAAGTTCTTCCATATTGAGAACCTGGCAGATCCGGAGAACCTGGAGATCCAGCATAATATCATTCTTGCCCTCAGAGCCCATAATCTGATGTTCAAAGACAAGGACTATGTAGTTAAGGATGACGAAGTGCTGATCGTCGATGAGTTTACCGGCCGTATCATGCCGGGCCGCCGCTATTCTGACGGACTTCACCAGGCGATAGAGGCCAAAGAGCATGTGAAGGTTAAGAGAGAGAGCAAGACGCTGGCAACGATCACGTTCCAGAATCTGTTCAATAAATATGAGAAGAAGGCAGGTATGACAGGTACCGCACTGACCGAGGAAAAAGAGTTCCGCGAGATCTACGGAATGGACGTTATCGAGATTCCTACCAATGTGCCGGTAATCAGGAAAGACCTTGAGGATGCGGTATATAAGACGCAGAAGGAGAAGTTCCGGGCAGTCTGCGATGCGATTGAAGAAGCCCATGCCAGGCATCAGCCGGTGCTGGTGGGCACCATTACCATTGAGAATTCGGAACTCTTAAGCGGCATGCTGAAAAAGCGCGGAATCAGGCATAACGTGCTGAATGCCAAGTTCCATGAGATGGAGGCAGAGATCGTTGCGCAGGCCGGCGTCCATGACGCAGTAACCATCGCCACTAACATGGCCGGCCGTGGTACAGATATCAAGCTGGATGACGAGTCAAGGGCAGCAGGCGGGCTTAAGATCATCGGTACGGAGAGACATGAGTCCAGGCGTATTGATAACCAGCTGCGCGGACGTTCCGGACGTCAGGGAGATCCGGGAGAATCCAGATTCTATATTTCCCTGGAAGACGATCTGATGCGCCTGTTCGGCTCCGAGAGGCTGATGGACGTATTTACGAAGCTGGGCGTTGAAGAAGGCGAGCAGATCGAGCATAAGATGCTGTCTACGGCTATTGAGAAGGCGCAGCAGAAGATAGAAAGCAACAACTTTGGAATCCGTAAGAATCTGCTGGAATATGACCAGGTCATGAATGAGCAGAGGGAGATTATATATGAAGAAAGACGCCGCGTCCTGGATGGAGAGAATATGCGCGACTCTATCTTCCATATGCTGAACGAGTATGTAGAGAACGTGGTGGATATGGTCACCAGCCCGGACCAGGATTATGATGAATGGAATCTGTCAGAGTTGAATATGACCATCCATAATACGATTCCGATGGCGCCAATCACGGAAGAGGATGTAAAGGAATTCAGCCAGAAGGAATTGAAGCATCTGCTGAAAGAACGCGCGGCGAAGGCTTATGAGGCGAAGGAATCAGAATTTCCGGAGCCGGAGCATATGCGTGAGATCGAGCGTGTAGTCCTATTGAAAGTCATTGATGCGAAATGGATGGATCATATCGATGATATGGACCAATTACGCCAGGGCATCGGCCTTCAGGCATATGGACAGAGAGATCCGAAGGTCGAGTATAAGATGATCGGATATGACATGTTTGATCAGATGACCAAGAGCATTTCGGAAGACACGATCCGTACGCTGGCTCACGTAAGGATCGAGCAGAAGGTGGAACGGGAGCAGGTAGCCAAGGTTACCGGGACCAACAAGGATGAAAGCGCTGCCCATACGCCTAAGAAGCGAACAGAGAAAAAGATCTATCCCAATGATCCATGCCCATGTGGAAGCGGAAAGAAATACAAACAGTGCTGCGGGCGCAAATAGAATGATGAAAGAGGTGATTGAGTGGTTGAATTAGATCAGTTTAAGAGCATCATGAATGCTTATGATGAACCCCTCGCTGAAATGAGGGATTCACTTTGACTTATCTGGCAAGATAAGAAGGATTGAAGAATTAGAGCGCAAAGTAGAAGAGCCGGGCTTCTGGGATAATCCGGAAGAATCCCAAAAACTGATGAAGGAGCTGAAGCATCTCAAAGAACTGGTGGAGACCATCCAGAATCTGTATGCTTCCTACGATGACATCAATCTCCTGATCGAGATGGGATATGAGGATGAAGACCCTTCTATGGCGCGCGAGATAGAAGAAGAGATCCGGGGATTTGAGACCTCATACGAGGAACTCAGGATCCAGACGCTGCTGTCCGGCGAGTACGATGCATGCAATGCCATCGTTACGATACACGCCGGGGCAGGAGGAACCGAATCCTGCGACTGGGCCAGCATGCTGTATCGGATGTACAGCCGCTGGGCAGAGCGGAAAGGATTCACGATCCAGGTGCTGGACTATCTGGACGGGGATATTGCGGGCATCAAGACGGTAACCTTTGAGGTGAACGGAGAGAATGCCTATGGATATCTGAAGTCGGAAAAGGGAGTCCACAGACTGGTACGCATCTCGCCGTTTAATGCGGCGGGCAAACGGCAGACATCTTTTGCATCTTGTGATGTGGTGCCGGATATAGAGGATGAGATTGACATTGAAATTGCAGATGATGATTTGAAAATTGATACTTACAGGGCCAGCGGGGCAGGAGGGCAGCATGTGAATAAGACTTCCTCCGCGATCCGCATCACCCATCTTCCTACCGGGATCGTGGTACAATGCCAGAATGAGCGCTCGCAGCATCACAACAAAGAGAAAGCGATGCAGATGCTGAAAGTAAAGCTTCAGTTGATGAAGGAGCAGGAGCAGGCAGAGAAGGTATCCGACATCCGCGGCGAAGTTAAGGAAATCGGATTCGGCAACCAGATCCGTTCTTATGTAATGCAGCCATATACTATGGTAAAAGACCATAGGACCAATGTGGAGAACAGCAATGTGGGCGCTGTCATGGATGGCAGCATCGACATGTTTATAAATGCATACTTGAAACAGACGGTGAATAGTTAAAGGGAGGAACGTATGGTAAATATAGCAGTTATGGGATACGGAACGGTTGGTTCCGGAGTAGTGGAAGTCGTAAACACGAATGGCGCCCGGATCAACCAGAGGATCGGCGATGAACTGAATATCAAGTATGTGCTTGATCTGAGGGATTTTCCTGAGGATCCGGTACAGGAAAAGATTGTCCATGATTTTGAGACGATTATCAATGACGATGAGATTAAGATCGTGGTGGAAGTAATGGGAGGCATCGAGCCGGCCTATACATTTGTTAAAAGATGCCTGCAGGCAGGAAAAAGCGTGGCCACGTCCAACAAGGCGCTGGTTGCAAAGCACGGTGCGGAACTGCTCTCCATCGCAGAAGAGAACAATATCAACTTCCTGTTTGAAGCAAGCGTGGGAGGCGGAATCCCGATCATCCGCCCGCTGAATTCTTCCCTCACTGCTGACGAGATTGAAGAGATTACAGGCATCTTGAATGGAACCACCAACTATATGCTGACGAAGATGTTCTACGAAGGCGCTGACTACGATACGGTGCTCAAAGAGGCGCAGGCCAACGGCTATGCAGAGCGCAATCCGGAGGCGGATGTGGAAGGATATGATGCCTGCAGGAAGATTGCGATCCTGTCCTCCCTGATATCCGGCCAGCAGGTCGACTTTGAAGATATCTACTGTGAAGGAATCACAGAAATAACGGTGGAAGATATGAAGTATGCCAAGGCTATGGGTACCGCCATCAAGCTGCTGGCTTCCAGCAAGAGATATGCAGGCAACCGTCTGCATGCGATCGTGGCGCCTTGCATGCTCTATCCCGAGCATCCGCTTTATAATGTTAATGGCGTGTTCAATTCCATATTCGTACACGGCAATGTTCTGGGCGATGCCATGTTCTATGGAAGCGGCGCGGGAAAACTTCCCACTGCCAGCGCGGTCGTTGCGGACGTGGTAGATGCCGCAAAGCATCTCAACCGCAATATTATGACCATGTGGAAGCAGGAGAAGCTGCACCTGGAAGACAAGGCGGACTCTAAGCGCAGATTCTTTATCCGAATGAAAGGCGATGCGCAGGAGATGCTTCCGGCGCTTCAGGACTCCTTCGGGGATATCAAGATCATAAGGGCCGACGGACTGGAGGGAGAATTCGGCTTTACGACTCCCGTCATGATGGAGGGCGATTATGATACCCGCGCCAACATCTACAAGGATCAGATCTTACATATGATACGTATCGAAGACCAGAAGGAATAGGAGAGAGTTTATGAAATATGTGGTATTGCTTAGCGACGGGATGGCAGGAAGGCCTCTTGAGGAACTGAACGGGCGGACGACGCTGGAAGCAGCGGCGACGCCTGTGATGGACTGCCTTTCGGAGGTATCCGAATTGGGGATGGCCTCCATGGTTCCGGAAGGAATGGCTCCGGGAAGCGATACGGCCAACCTTGCAGTCATGGGCTATGACCCAAAGGTGTATTATACCGGACGCTCTCCGTTAGAAGCGCTGAGCATCGGCGTAGATATGGAAGAGACGGACGTGTCTTTCCGCTGCAACATCGTGACGTTGTCGGAGGAAGACTGCGACTATGAAGACCGGACGATCATCGACCACAGTTCCGATGAGATCAGTACCGAGGATGCGGCGATCCTTCTGGAGGCCCTAAGAGAAGGACTTGAGAGGGAAGGCTACCGTTTCTATGCCGGAACCAGTTACCGTCATCTTCTGATCTGGAAGAATGGGAACGTGGTAGAACTGACGCCTCCTCATGATATTCTCGCAAAAAGAATCGGGGATTACCTTCCGCAAAACGAGGTACTCCGGGACATGATGAAGAAAAGCTATGACATCCTGGAAAACCATCCGATCAATGTAAAGCGTAGAAGCGAGGGCCTACATCCGGCCAACTCCGCCTGGTTCTGGGGCGCGGGAAAGAAGCCGGCGCTGACATCCTTTGAGGAGCGTACCGGCAAGCGCGGCGTGATGATCTCGGCGGTTGACCTTTTAAAAGGAATCGCGGTGGGAGCAGGCATGGATCGCGTGATCGTAGAAGGCGCCAACGGAGGCCTGCATACTAATTACGAGGGGAAGGCCATGGCGGCAGTCGCAGCCCTGACAAAAGACGGCTATGACTTCGCGTATATTCACGTGGAGGCGCCCGATGAGATGGGACATCAGGGAATTGTAAAGGATAAGATTACCGCGATAGAAAATATAGATAAAAAAGTACTGGGCATCGTAGTGGATGGACTTAGAAAGGCGGGAGAAGAATTCAGGCTTCTGCTTCTGCCAGATCATCCAACGCCCATCAAAGTACGCACCCATACAGGGGAGCCGGTTCCCTATCTTCTGTATGACAGTACGAAAGAAGAAGCAGGCCCAGAGGCGTATAATGAGAAGACGGCTTACGCGACCGGCAGGAACTGGCCGGACGGATATCAATTAATCGGGCACTTGCTGCAGGAGGATATATGTTAATAGTAAAGAAATTTGGCGGCAGTTCTGTGGCCAACAAGGAGAGAATCTTCAATGTGGCCCAGCGCTGCATTGAGGACTATAAGGCAGGACATGACATTGTGGTCGTGCTTTCTGCCATGGGGGATACGACGGACAATCTGATCGAAATGGCGAATGCCATCAATCCTAAGGCAAAAAAGAGGGAGATGGATATGCTTCTGTCAACAGGCGAGCAGGTATCCGTATCATTGATGGCAATGGCAATGCATGCTCTGGATGTACCGGCAGTATCCCTGAATGCGTTCCAGGTAATGATGCATTCCACATCCCGCTACGGAAATGCGCGTTTTAAGCGCGTGGATACGGAGAGGATCCTCCACGAGCTGGATTCCAGGAAGATTGTAATTGTAACGGGCTTCCAGGGCGTTAATAAATATGACGATATCACGACGCTTGGAAGGGGCGGCTCCGATACGACGGCGGTAGCGCTGGCAGCGGTGCTGCACGCGGATAAATGCGAGATCTATACAGACGTGGACGGCGTATATACGGCAGACCCAAGAATTGTGAAGGATGCAAAGAAGATAGACGTGATAACCTATGATGAGATGCTGGAACTGGCTAGCCTTGGCGCAAAGGTGCTTCACAACCGATCTGTGGAAATGGCGAAGAAATATAACGTAGAATTAGTGGTACGGTCCAGCCTGAACCGCTCAGAGGGAACCGTAGTCAAGGAGGCAAGCGAAATGGAAAAACTATTAGTGACAGGCGTGGCGGCCGATAAGAATACTGCCAGAATCTCAGTCATAGGAGTGGAAGACAAGCCAGGAATCGCATTCCGTATCTTTGATACCCTTGCTGGCAACAATATCAATGTGGATATTATTCTTCAGTCAGTGGGAAGAGAAGGGACGAAAGACATCTCCTTTACGGTGGCATCCGATGACCTGGAGAATGCGATCAGGATTCTGGAGGAAAATAAAAAGAGACTTACGATCCAGGATATTACATGGAATGAGAAGGTGGCAAAACTTTCCATCGTAGGCGCCGGAATGATGAGCAATCCTGGCGTGGCAGCAAAGATGTTTGAATCTCTGTACAACTCAAGGGTCAACATCAACATGATCTCTACTTCCGAGATCCGGATTACCGTACTGGTTGCAGAGGATGACATCGAGCAGGCCATGATAGCTGTTCATGATGGATTTGCGTTGGCTGATTAATCTGGATGTTTGGAATTGGAATGTAGAAAGCCGGTAATAATCTGTTTATTCTCTTTGGAAAGGGTGCGGAAATTTAGAATCATATCTACTTCTTCATCCGTGAGATAGATGGAATTGCCGGTCTTTTTATCTGTTGCGAGAGCATAGGGAATCGTATCCTCGGATATGCCTGACGTGGTGACATGCTTGTCTTTCAGGCTTCCAAGGACAAGATCGTTGAGACTGACGTGGTAAAATCCGGCCAGGTGAAGCAGCGAATCCAGATCCGGGGTACGCTTGCTTGTCTCATAGTTAGAGTAAGCCTGTCTGGAAATGTTCAGCATATTGCTTAAGGTCGTCTGTGTCAGATTATGTTGTTTTCTTAGATATCTTAAGTTATTGGCCAGCTGTATATTAGGCATAATCGTTAACCCCCACAAGTCATTTCACTTGTTAGTATAGCAATTTACCTAATAAATAGATATCTATGCACCGAAACGTTTCTTTTTAAGAAAAAGAAACAAATCGTTGCTTTTACAGCGTGCTGAGATAACTGTTGTGGAACTTTCCGGAAAAGGTTACGTCTTCCCCGAACCAGGCGGGAGGGATAAAGGTATTGGCATCTTCTTCCGTAGGAAATTCAACTTCCAGAAGGACCAGATGCGCAAGCCGCCCGCCAAATATATCCAGTTCAGCGGTCAATCCGCCGGAAAGAGGGATCATGTAACGCTTCTTTTGAATCAGATGTCCGTCTATTTTGGGCAAAAGGTGGTAATAGGCTTCCCGGGTCAAAGGGAGATTATATTCCTGCCTTGCCATGGAGCCTTTGGATTTGTAAGTGATTTCATACTTGTCGTTATCCCGCCGGATACGAATGACGGGTTCTGTATTCAGATATCCCTGCTCTATGACGCGGCAGGGGTAATCCTCTAGTTTGTCGGGCAGTATTGGTACAAGATACTTGCGTTCTATTTCCATAAGCTTCCAACCTCCAGTCTGGATAATCGTACCATATTTATAGCAATCATAATATAGTTTACACAAAATGTAAACGGTGTTAATATGTAAAATTAAGGAGGATGATTTCAATGAAAAAAGTAAGTGTGATTTTAGCAGACGGATTTGAAGAAATTGAAGCCTTGACAGCGGTAGATCTGCTCAGAAGAGCCCAGATCTATGTAGATACTGTTTCGATTACCGAAGAATACACGGTCCATGGGGCGCATGGAATCAATGTTCAGACAGAAGACCTGTTTGAAGAGGTGAATTTTGTGGAGTCAGACATGATCGTTCTTCCGGGCGGCATGCCGGGAACGCTGAATCTGGATGCCCACTCAGGCGTGCGCAGGGTCGTAAAAGACTTCTTTGAAGAAGGAAAGTATATCGGCGCGATCTGTGCGGGTCCTACGGTGCTGGCGAACCTTGGCCTTTTGAAGGGCAAGCGTATCACATGCCATCCTACTGTGGAGCAGGATATCCAGGGCGCGGTCATTACAAAGGTTCCGGTGACGGTGGATAACAATGTTATCACCGGACGAGGTGCAGGCGCGGCAGTCGATTTTGCCCTTAAGCTGATTGAGGTACTGGCGGGAAGCGACAAGGCAAAAGAGATTGGCGAGATGATTGCGTATGAAAAGATATAAAAAGATATTCCGGATTATGGCGCTGGTTCTTATGCTGGCGCTCTTTGTCACGGGCTGCGGCAAGGATTTTGATGCCTCCGGATATACGCAGGCTTTGCTGGATCTGACTTTTCAGGGTGATACGTCAAGGGCCAGGACTTACATGGAGGATGCCACGGAAAATTCTCTGATGCGTCAGTATCAGCAGTCCATCGATAACTTTGTGGCAGCCAATATCACCAATGAGATTGAGATGAACGAGACCAAGACGGCGCAGTTTGCGGATCTGGTGTCCAAGATATTCGCTACCATGCGTTATGATGTAGGAAAGGCGGAAAAAACCGGAAAAAGGGAGTACGAAGTGCCGGTATCCATACAGCCTTCGGATGTATTCGTTAACTTCCAGCAGTCTCTTTCGCAAGATTCCATCAAGATTACCCAGAAGATCAAAGAGGGAGGCTATGAGGGAACCACGGAAGAGGTGACGCAGCAGGTATTGAATGATATTGTCAACCATGCTTACGAACTGCTGGACGCCGCCTATCAGGACACTGCATATGGAGAGGAAGAAACGGTCATCCTGCATGTGCAGGCAGATAAGAATCATGAATATTCCGTTGATGAGGATGATATGAACAGCCTGGTCTTAAAAATACTTCGCTTAGATGAAATTCAAGGCTAGATATTTACAGATGTTTGTGTTATACTTCTGAGGTGAATGTAATGTAGTATGCCCATCTTTTCGACTACCGAAGGGCGGGATAGAAACAGGAGGAAATAGTAAATGAGTTTACAGGTAGAAAAGTTAGAGAAAAACATGGCAAAACTTACCATCGAAGTTCCTGCCGATGATTTAGAGAAAGCGCTTCAGAGTGCATATATGAAGCAAAAGAATAAGATTTCATTGCCAGGCTTCCGCAAAGGAAAGGTTCCGCGCCAGATGATCGAGAAGATGTATGGCGCAGAGATCTTTTATGATGACGCTGCAAATGAATTGATTCCAAAGGCATATGCAGAAGCTTATGATGAAGCGGAACTTGACATCGTATCAAGACCGCAGATCAATGTGGTACAGATCGAAAAAGGAAAGCCATTCATCTTCACGGCCGATGTTGCGACAAAGCCGGAAGTGACACTTGGCGAGTATAAAGGACTGGAGATAGAAAAGGTATCTACGCGCGTGACGCAGAAGGAAGTGGATGCCAAGATTCAGGAAGAAGCAGAGAAGAATGCAAGGACAATCACCGTAACAGACCGTCCGGTACAGGATGGGGACGAAGTGATCCTGGACTTCGAAGGCTTTGTCGACGGAGTAGCCTTCGAAGGCGGGAAAGGGGAGAACTATCCTCTGACCATCGGATCAGGCTCTTTCATTCCTGGATTCGAGGAACAGCTGGTAGGCGCAGAGGCCGAGAAGGAGATGGAAGTCAAGGTTACCTTCCCGGAAGATTACCATGCCGAGGATCTGAAAGGCAAAGAAGCAGTATTCAAATGCACGATTCATGAGATTAAGGCAAAGGAACTTCCGGAAATTGATGATGAATTCGCAGCAGAAGTTTCTGAATTTGATACATTAGAGGAATATAAGGCTGATATTAAGGCAAAGATTAAAGATCAGAAGGCTTCCGAAGGAAAGAGAAAGCAGGAAGACCAGGCTGTAGATGCTGTAGTCAAGAATGCGCAGTATGAGATCCCTCAGCCGATGATCGAGACTCAGGTTATGCAGATGGCCGATGATTTCGCACAGAGAATCCAGTCGCAGGGCATTTCCCTGGAGCAGTACTTCCAGTTTACGGGTATGACTGCCGACAAGATGATGGATGAACTGCGTCCGCAGGCGATCAAGCGCATTGAGACCCGCCTTGTGCTGGAAGCGATCGCAAAGGCAGAGAATATCGAGATCAGCGACGAAAAACTGGATGAAGAACTGGCTAAGATGGCGGAAAGTTATAAGATGGAAGTAGACAAACTGAAAGAATTCATGGATGAGAATGAAAAGAAGCAGATGAAGGAAGATATGGCAGTACAGGAGGCCATAACTTTCCTGATAGAGAATGCTGTTGAAAAATAAGTCTATACAAGTAACATGTAGTTAGGAGGCATATACATGAGTTTAGTACCTTATGTCATTGAACAGACAAGCCGCGGAGAGCGCTCCTACGACATCTATTCAAGATTATTAAAAGACAGAATCATTTTTCTGGGCGAGGAAGTGACGGATGTGTCTGCAAGCGTGATTGTAGCACAGCTGCTGTTTCTTGAGGCAGAGGATCCGGAAAAGGATATCCATCTGTATATCAACAGCCCGGGAGGATCTGTGACAGCCGGTCTGGCAATTTATGATACCATGCAGTATATCAAGTGCGATATTGAGACAATCTGTATCGGAATGGCTGCAAGCATGGGATCTTTCCTGCTGGCAGGGGGAACCAAAGGCAAGAGGCTGGCTCTTCCGAATGCAGAGATCATGATCCATCAGCCATCAGGCGGCGCACAGGGACAGGCAACGGAGATTCAGATTGCCGCTGAACATATATTAAAGACCCGTCAAAAATTAAATCAGATATTAGCAGAGAATACAGGACAGCCGCTTGACGTTATCCGGATCGATACAGAGAGGGATAATTTCATGTCTGCGGAAGAAGCGAAAGCATATGGTTTAATTGACGAAGTAATCAAGAGCCGTTAGTCTTGCGCATCGGTCCTTATTATTATGAGGTGAGAGTATGGTAGGAAAGAACGACGATCAGGTGAGATGCTCGTTCTGCAATAAGACGCAGAACCAAGTGAGAAAACTGATTGCAGGCCCCAACGGGGCTTATATCTGTGACGAGTGCATCGATGTCTGCGCAGAGATTATAGAAGAGGAATTCGAATATGATGATGGAAGGCATTGGAATCCATTCGCTGACATCAATCTCCTGAAGCCAGAAGAAATCAAAGAATTTCTGGATGAGTATGTGATCGGCCAGGAAGAGGCAAAGAAAGTGCTCTCTGTGGCTGTCTATAATCATTATAAACGGATTATGGCCCAGAAGGATATGGGGGTAGAACTGAATAAGAGCAACATCCTGATGCTGGGGCCTACTGGCTGCGGGAAGACGCTGCTTGCCCAGTCCCTGGCCAAGATCCTGAATGTTCCGTTTGCCATTGCAGACGCGACTGCGCTGACGGAGGCAGGGTATGTAGGAGAAGATGTGGAGAATATCCTTCTTAAGATCATCCAGGCTGCGGACGGCGATATCGAGCGCGCGGAATACGGCATCATCTATATTGATGAGATTGATAAGATAACCAGAAAGTCCGAGAATCCCTCGATTACAAGGGACGTTTCCGGCGAAGGCGTGCAGCAGGCCCTGCTTAAGATCGTGGAGGGCACGGTTGCCAATGTTCCTCCGCAGGGAGGAAGGAAGCATCCTCATCAGGAACTGATCCAGATTGATACGACCAACATCCTGTTCATATGCGGTGGAGCGTTTGAAGGTATCGATAAGATTGTTGAAAAGCGTATTGACCAGAAATCCATTGGATTTAATGCCGATATTGCAAAGAAGCATGAGAATGATGTAGACAGGCTGCTTGCGCAGGTACTGCCTCAGGATCTGGTGAAATTCGGACTGATCCCTGAGTTGGTAGGCCGTATGCCGGTGACGGTCGCATTGGAGATGTTGGATAAGAAAGCGCTGATGCAGATTCTGTCAGAGCCAAAGAACGCGATTGTAAAGCAGTACCAGAAACTGTTGGAACTAGACGGCGTGGATCTGATCTTTGATCAAAAAGCGCTGGAAGCGATTGCGGAGACTTCCCTTAAGCGGAAGACTGGCGCAAGAGGGCTTCGAGCCATCATGGAGAATATCATGATGGATATCATGTACAAGGCTCCATCTGATGAGACCTTAAAATCATGCCGAATTACAGAAGATGTTGTAAAAGGAATCGGAGAACCGGAATGCGAGCACGCATCCGTCAGATCTGAGAGTGCATAAAATAGTATGGCGGGTGCAAGAAAGACATTTGTGCCCGCCAGTTTTATAACTGGGAGAATAGTATATGAACAGAGAAACATTAAGCCTTCCTATGGTAGCATTAAGAGGACTGTCCATATTGCCGGAGATGGTGCGTCATTTTGACGTAAGCAGGCCCAAGTCTATCCAGGCAATAGAGGAAGCCATGCTGGGAGACCAGAAGATATTCCTGACAGCCCAAAAAGATGTAGAGACGGAGAGCCCGGGGGTTACGGATGTGTACCAGACCGGCTGCGTCGCTGCCATTAGGCAGGTAGTCAAATTACCTAAGAAAATGCTTCGGGTGCTGATATCCGGAGAATCAAGGGCCTGCATCAATGTGATGGAATTCGAAGAGCCTTATATGAGGGCAAATATAACGGTGATTCCAGATACGGATACATCCATTGAAGATACGGGCGCTGAGAAGAATCCTATGAATCTGGACGCCATGATCCGGGGGATGAAGGACATTTTCAAGGAATATCTTTTAAAAGATCCGAAACTGTCCAAGGAACTGGCGGTTCAAATTGAAAATATCAACGAACTGAAAAAACTGGTAGACGTCATAGCCGCCAACATGCCATTTTCCTATACGGATGCCCAGCAGCTGCTGGAGGAGCCGGATCTGATGCGGCGCTATGAACTTCTGGCTTATAAGCTGGTGAGCGAGATACAGATCCTCAATGTAAAGGAAGAACTTCAGAAGAAAGTCAAGGAGCGAGTGGACAAGAACCAGCGGGAGTACATTCTCCGAGAAGAGATGAAGCTGATCCGCGAGGAATTGGGAGATGACAATACGCTTTCAGACGCGGAAGAATTCCAGCAGGAAGCAGATGCCTTAAAAGCCCCCAAGGAAGTCAAGGAGAAGCTTGGCAAGGAGATCAAGCGGTTTAAAAACTCCATGAACAGTCCTGCGGAGGTGGGAGTGATCCGCACTTACATTGAGACAATGCTGGAAATGCCCTGGGATAAAGTATGCAGGGATCACAAGGATATCGCCTATGCCAAGAAGGTATTGGACGAGGATCACTATGGCCTGGAGAAAGTCAAGGAACGGGTGCTGGAATTTCTGGCGGTCAGGGCGCTGACGAAAAAGGGAGATTCTCCCATCCTGTGCCTGGTTGGACCTCCGGGTACCGGCAAGACTTCCATTGCCAAGTCTTTGGCCAGGGCGCTGAAAAAGCCTTATGTGCGTATTTCCCTGGGAGGCGTGCGGGACGAGGCGGAGATCCGGGGGCACAGGAAGACCTATGTGGGCGCCATGCCAGGAAGAATTGCCAGCGCGCTGAAGCAAGCGGGTGTCAAGAATCCTCTGATGCTGCTGGATGAGATTGACAAGGTGAGCAATGATTATAAAGGAGACACCTTCTCCGCGCTTTTGGAAGTGCTGGACAGTGAGCAGAACAGCAAGTTCCGGGATCATTATCTGGAAGTGCCGATGGATCTTTCCGAAGTGCTTTTTGTCACCACGGCTAACACGCTTCAGACCATCCCGCGTCCGCTTCTGGACCGGATGGAAGTCATCGAAGTCAGCAGCTATACGGAGAATGAGAAGATGCATATTGCCATCGAGCATCTGATACCAAAGCAGCTGGAGCGGCACGGCCTTGCGCCGGATCAGCTGACCATAAGCCGGAACGCGCTGTGGAAGATGGCCCGCAACTATACGAAGGAAGCCGGAGTCAGGCAGCTGGAGCGTAAGATCGGGGACATCTGCAGGAAGGCAGCCAGAGAGATCCTGGAGACAAAGAAGAAGGCGGTTCATGTGACCGAGCGCAACCTCCATCTCTATCTTGGCAAGGAACTGTATATCTACCAGATGGCCAATAAGGCGGATGAGATCGGTATCGTCCGTGGCCTTGCGTGGACCAGCGTAGGCGGGGACACGCTTCAGATTGAAGTGAATGTCATGCCAGGCGAGGGAGAGATCCTGCTGACCGGGCAATTGGGAGATGTGATGAAGGAATCCGCAAGGACCGGCATCAGTTACATCCGCTCTGTCAGCAGGGAGCATAAGATAGAGGAAAATTTCTTCAAGGAGCATGACGTACATATTCATATACCGGAGGGCGCCGTTCCGAAAGACGGCCCATCTGCCGGAATCACCATGGCTACGGCCATGATGTCGGCGATCACCGGAAGAAAAGTACGGGCAGATGTTGCCATGACCGGGGAGATCACCTTAAGAGGCCGCGTGCTTCCTATCGGCGGACTGAAGGAAAAACTGCTGGCAGCAAAGAACGCGGGCATCCGCACGGTGATCGTTCCGCAGGAGAATGAGCCGGATGTGGAGGAGATCTCTTCGGAGATTACCAGGGGGCTGGAGATTATTCCAGTATCCCATATGGATGATGTATTGAAAATCGCTTTGGCAGAATAGGAAAGGGAAATAGAATGATTATCAGAAATATAAATCTGGAAACCGTGTGCGGGCTAACCAGCCAGCTGCCGGACAATCAGCTGCCGGAAATTGCTTTTGCGGGGAAATCAAATGTAGGGAAGTCATCACTGATCAATGCGCTGATGAACCGCAAGTCCTATGCCAGGATATCGGCTACGCCGGGAAAGACCCAGACCATCAATTTTTACAATATCAATGAAGAACTGTATCTGGTGGATCTTCCCGGGTATGGATACGCGAAGGTTTCCGAACAGGAGAAGGCAAAATGGGGGAAGTTGATCGAACGGTATCTGCACGGATCAGCCCAGTTAAAAGCGGTATTCCTGCTGATTGATATCCGCCATGATCCTTCTGCCAATGACAAGATGATGTACGACTGGATCGTGGCACAAGGGTACAATCCGATCATCATAGCTACGAAGCTGGATAAGATTAAAAGAAGCCAGGTTGACAAGCATCTGAAGGCAGTAAGGCAAGGGCTTAATCTTGTTCGGGGAACCAAGGTCCTCCCATTTTCCTCTGTGACCAAGCAGGGAAAAGACGATATCTGGGCGTTTGTAGAGACGGAATTGCTGGGCAAAGAAGAGGTGGAGTAGCCATATGGAGACGAACTTTAAGGAACAGCTGCATGATACCCGTCCCTATTGGAAGGTGATCGTGAGCCTGACTTTCAGCCTGATAGCGACGATCCTGTTCATCTATGTAGGCTTCCGGCTGCTGGGATTCTTTATGCCATTCGTGATCGGATGGTTTATCTCCTATATTGCCAGCCCGATCGTCAATTGGCTGGAAAAGCGTGTTAAAATCGTTAAGAAGCTTGGCTCCGCATTGATTATCATCGCGGTATTGGGGGCAGTCGGGATCCTGATCTATTTTATCGGAAGTAAGCTCTGGAAAGAGATCGCATCTTTGATCCAGAACATGCCAAAGATGTATCAGGACCTGGAGTCCGGATTTGGAGAGATTGGAAGCAGTTTAAACGGCGTGTTCAAAGTGCTTCCGGCGAGCCTTCAGGATGCATGGCATACCATGACCAGCAATCTGGATAAGACTATGGGCGACTGGATGGGAAGGATCAGCGAGCCTACGGTGGCGGCTGCCGGAAATGTCGCAAAACGGATTCCATCCGTCCTGATAGCAACTATCGTTACATTCATCTCAGCCTATTTCTTCATTGCGGAGAGGGATGAGGTGATAGAGTGGGCGAAGAAGGTATCGCCGGAACCGATAGTGCGCCGCATGAGCATGGTGATCGACAATCTGAAGTTTGCGGTAGGCGGATATTTTAAAGCCCAATTTAAGATTATGGGGGTCGTATGCCTGATTCTGGTGATTGGCTTTGTAATTCTGAAGGTACACTTCTATTTTTTACTGGCGCTGCTCATCGCATTCCTGGATTTTCTCCCTTTTTTCGGGACAGGAACCGCGCTGATACCGTGGGCGCTTTATAAACTTCTGGTGAAAGACTACAGGATGTCGGTGGGCCTGATCATCCTCTATGGAGTCACCCAGCTGGTACGGCAGCTGATCCAGCCGAAACTGGTGGGGGACAGCATGGGAATGCAGCCGCTTCCTACCCTTCTGTTCTTATATATTGGATACAAGGCAGGCGGTATTTTTGGAATGATCTTCGCGGTCCCGATCGGGATGATCGTAATAAATCTGTATAAGGCAGGCGCATTCGACTATATTTTGGAAGATGTGAAGATTCTTATGGAAGGGATCTTAAGCCTGCGGGAATAAAAGGAAGGCCAGCGCCTCGATGATGCGCTGGCCTTCCTTTGTAAAATAATGGAAATGTTTTTTGTATGCTGACAGTTATACAAAACAGAAACAATCTATGATATACTATCTATAATTAGGCATACAAAAGGTAAAGGGGTAGAGAGCATGAGCGTAAAAGAGTATAAGTGTCCTTGCTGCGGCGGAAACCTGGTGTTCAACAGCGACACCCAGAAGCTTCATTGCCCGAGCTGCGACAACGAGATGGATATGGAGACCTACCAGGAATATGCAAAGGTAGTCGAGTCCACGGAGCAGAAAAAAGACACCTACGACTGGGGAACCACCGACTTTGGAAGAACAGGTGAATGGGTGGTCAAGGAAGATGGAAGCAGGGTATATAAATGCCCGTCCTGTGGCGGAGAGATCGAAGCACGGGAGACGACGGCTGCAACCAAGTGCCCATACTGCGACAGCCCGGTCATTCTTCCGGAACAGGTATCAGGGGGATTTAAGCCGGATCTTATCGTGCCGTTTCAACTGGATGCGAAAGCCGCAAAAGAAGCATATAAGGGATTCTGCAAAAAGAAGGCCCTGCTTCCAAGATCCTTCCAAAGCGACCAGAAGATCAAGGAGATCACGGGAATCTATGTCCCATTCTGGCTGTTCAGCTGTCAGGCAGAGGGAACCATCAATTATAATGGACAGAGGATCAAAAAATGGAAGGACCAGCAGTATGAATACATACAGACAGACTATTATCTGGTATCCAGGGAAGGCCGCGTAAGTTTTGACTATGTGCCGGTGGATGGATCTGTGGAAATGGATGACGCCTATATGGAATCTATCGAGCCATATGACATGTCAAAGGCCGTTTCGTTTGACGAGGCATACCTGTCCGGCTATGAAGCGATCAAGTATGACGTTTCCAAAGATGAGAGCCGCGGCAGGGCGCAGGAGAGGATTAAGACCAGTTTTCAGGACATTTTAAAGCAGTCCGTTGACAAGAAGGAATATGACATCCTGATGCTGAAGAATTCACAGATTGGCTGCACCAATGGATCAGTCCATTATGCGCTGCTGCCCGTCTGGGTGGTGAAAGTTGAATATAAAGACAAGATTTACCGGTTTGCCATGAATGGGCAGACGGGAAAGCTGGTAGGCGAGCTGCCGGTGGATTCGGGACTATTCTGGAAGAATGCCTTGGGCTTCTTTGCTGGAAGCAGTATTGCGGTTTACATGCTGATCATGCTTGTCCGTTTATTTTTATAATTGTAGGAAAGGGTAGAAGATGATGAAGAGATTACGATTGATTGCGGCGGCCTTATGCCTGCTAGCTGCAAACGTCATTCCGGTGGCAGCCAGCGAGGGGACGGATCTGCCCAAAGTCATAGATGATGCAGGGATACTGTCGGATTATGATGAGACCCGGCTGTCAAGCCAGATTGATGAGATGACCCAGCAATACCAGATAGACATTGTGCTGATGACGGAGAATCGGAGGCAGGAAGGCACAGCCCAGGCAGAGGCTGACATGCAGTATGTGAACAGAGGATATGGGATAGGAGAGGGCAAGGACGGAATCCTGTTTCTGCTGGATATGGGAAGCAGGGAATGGGCAATCTCCACCAACGGTGCAGCCATGACCATGTTTTCCGATTACGACTTGTCCGCATTGGGAGATCATGCGGCATCCGGATATTTTTCCTCTGACCAGTACTATCAGGGGTTTCAATCTTATTTGAAGGAACTGGACAAGACGCTGGAGCGTAATTTGAATCCACAAAAAGAAGAAAATGAACTTGGCAATGCCCTGGCTTCTGCTATTGCCGATGGGCAGAAAGAGGCAGAGAGCAAGGAGGAAGAAAAGGCAGAAGAAAAGGCGGAAGAAACGGACGCAAAGCCCAAGGAGCCGAAAGGCCCGGAGGATTATATCATACCGGCACTTGTCTGCGGACTGATTCTGACCATACTTTATATGGCATCCTTGAAGTCCGGGATGAAGACGGCAAATATGCAGAAAGATGCCCAGGACTACCAGAGAGGAGATGCTGCTACCCAGATACGCAAGAGGGATATCTTTCTTACCAGCAGCATCACGAAGAAGCCGATCGAGCAAAAGCAGGACAACAGACAGCATTATGGCAGTCATAACAGGACAACGCTGCATAAGGATAAGCATGGGAATATGCATGGCGGCGCCAGCGGTAAATTTTAGAGCAGGAGGATACAGATATGGGATTGATTAAAGCGGCATTAGGATCAGTTGGAGGAGTGCTGGCAGACCAGTGGAGGGAATACTTCTATTGCGATTCCCTGGAGGACGGAGTGATCGTGACCAAGGGAGTCAAACGTACGACTAGAAGGGGCTCCAATAAAAAGGGAAGCGACAATATTATCAGCAATGGCTCTGTAGTTGCAGTCAACGAGGGGCAGTGCATGATGATCGTAGAACAGGGCAAGGTGGTAGAATTTTCATCTGAGCCGGGCGAGTTCATCTGGGATAGTTCTACAGAGCCTACCATATTCTACGGAGGTTTCGGAAAAGGGCTTCTGGATTCCTGGAATACCCTTAAGAAACGTTTTACGATGGGCGGAGAGACTGGAAACGACCAGAGGGTCTATTTCTTTAACACAAAGGAAATGATGGGAAATAAGTATGGCACGCCGAATCCGGTGCCATTCAGAGTCGTTGACTATAATATCGGGCTGGACATGGATATTGCCATCCGGTGTTTTGGACAATATTCCTATCAGCTGAACAATCCGATCCTATTCTATAAGAATGTATGCGGCAATGTGGACGATGAATTTACAACAAAGGATCTGGACAGCCAGCTCAAAAGCGAACTTTTGACAGCGCTCCAGCCCGCATTTGCCAAAATATCCGAGATGGGCGTCCGCTACAGCGCACTGCCGGGCCATACGATGGAACTGGCAGATGCCCTGAAGGAAGTCCTATCCGATAAATGGGAGGACATCCGAGGAATTGAGATCGTATCCATAGGCGTGAACAGCGTGACCGCATCCGAGGAGGATGAGGCATATATTAAGGAACTGCAGCGGACGGCGGTGATGAAGGATCCGACCATGGCAGCGGCCCACCTGGCGCAGGCGCAGGCAGCGGCCATGCAGGCGGCGGCGAAGAATGAGAATGCAGGTCCGGCCATGGCTTTCATGGGCATGGGAATGGCAGGAACGCTGGGAGGCATGAATGCGCAGAATCTTTACCAGATGGGGCAGCAGACGGGGCAAGGACCGCAGAATGTCAGGCCTCAGGCAGCTGCTTATCAGCCCGGAACCCCCGCGATGGATGGGTGGATCTGTGCCTGCGGCATGGCAGGAAATACTGGAAAGTTCTGCCAGGAATGCGGCGCGCCCAAGCCAATCCCTGAGGAGGGCTGGACGTGTTCCTGCGGGGTGGTGAACAAAGGAAAATTCTGTACAGAATGCGGAGCGAAGAAGCCGGCGGGAGTTCCCCAATACCGCTGCGATAAATGCGGCTGGGAACCGAAAGATATGAAGAATCCGCCTAAGTTCTGCCCGGAATGTGGGGATCCATTTGATGATGGGGATATAATTTAAGACAGTTGAAAATGTATAATGGCTTTTAGACGAAGAGTAGTTTTGGGCATTTTATTAGAGGAGGACCAGATTATGTATGAATTATGGGAAAAGTTGGAAGAATTGAAGAAGTATCGCTGGATAGAATTATCACATCCACTGAACAATCACAGCCCCTATTGGGCGGGGATACCGGAAGGCGCGGTAGAACTTGGGAAAACGGCCTATGACTGGGGAAATGAACTGGAATGCCTGATCCAGACCTTCAAGTTTCCGGGGCAGTTTGGAACACATATTGATTTTCCGGGACACTTTGTGAAGGGGGAGCCGCTCAGCGAGCAGTATACCGTGCGGAACATGGCATATCCTCTCGTGGTGATCGATGTGTCCGAGAAGGTGAAGGAAGATGTGCACTATGCAGTTACCGTGGAGGATATTAAGGCGTATGAAGAAGCGTATGGAGATATTCCGGATGGGGCGTTTGTAGCGCTGCGCACAGGATGGAGCGAGAGGTGGCCGGATATGGATGCGATCTCCAATGTGGATGAGAATGGCGGGGAACATTTCCCAGGCTGGTCCATGGAAGCGCTGCAGTATATCTATGAAGTCAGGAATGCGGCGGCCAACGGGCATGAGACGCTGGATACGGATGCCTCCGCTCTGGCAGAGAAGGCGGGGGATCTGGCATGCGAAAGATACCTGCTGGGGAAGGGAAAATTGCAGGTCGAGGTCATGTGCAATCTGGATCAGGTACCTCCGGCAGGCGCCATCGTATTTGCAGCGTTTCTTCCAATTGAAGGAGCCACAGGGCTCCCGGTCCGCATGTGGGCAATTGCGAAGTAGCATCGCTTAACCTGGGAAAGGAATGGAAATAGCCCCTTGGTACTGGTAGTTTTGCGTTTTGGGAATGTGCAATAAGCTCGTAAAATCCATTCTAGCATAGCGGGAAAATGACCGCAATGGAGAACATCAAATTTATGGTGGGCGACTTTTCTTGTGATTGACACCAGCCATATAATAGGATAAAATGAAAAAGAACATTTGTTCCCGAAATTGTCTATCAGAGATATGGATTAAGAGAGAATGGAGAAAAACGGATGCGGTTAATGTTGAAAGATAGCCCTTTACTGGAAATCGATGAAAATGGAGCATGCCAAATCTTAGATTTTGAACGTCTTCCGTTTGCGCTCAGAAAACAGAGGATCACTCTGGTGGATTTTGTTGAATGGGCATCCGGCAGAACGCTTTCGATTGGCAGAAGTTATGCAAAAGAAATATTAAACAGCTTAAGGCTGTCTCAAAAGAACCGATATGCTGTATGCAAGGCATGCAGGGGACTGAGTCTAGAGGATTCTTACTGGATCCTGCAAGAGGGTGATGATAAGAAGTGGGCAGAGGTTAATTTGTTTGATAATCCGTTTTCTTTATTTATCACAGAGATTTCTTTATCAGGAAGAAATGTTACCTATACGGCTGATGCGCAAATAAAAAATGCGATTCATACTCCAGAATTAACGACGCTGGGGGCAAGCGCGAAAGGCTGGATCCGGCAGGCGGATGGCTTGTATCTTCATAAAGTTGGAAAGTATGAGATTCCGGCAGATGAAATTTTAAATGTGATAGATATTGAACATATACCATATAAAAGATCCGAAGAGTCTGAGATTCATTCTTACTTATCTAAAGAAAGAATGGAATGGATAGAGGGAGTAGGAGAAGTTATCGTTAATTCCAGACTGTTTACGACCGAAGATATTGCCATGGTGACCTTTGAAGAATTTCGTGTATTTTGCGAAGCCTATGGTTTGAATCCATATGTAGAGGCAATAAAAATAGACAGAACGGCTTATTTAAAAATGCAGATTGCAGATTACATTTTGAATAATAATGACAGGCATGAGCAGAATTGGGGATTTTTAATGGAGAATGCAAGCGGAAGGCTTATCGGATACTGTCCGCTTTTCGATCATGATCATGCTTTTTCTAGCAATCCAGATGTAGTATCCCAGACCACAGAGACTGAGATGACTTTATTCGAGGCTGCCTGTCTGGCTCAGTCTGAACTTAGACTTGATTTGAACGGGCTGGAAGATATGCGGCGCCCTGATTTTCTGACAGAAGAGCAATGGCAGTCGGCGCTGGAGAGAAAAAGAAAATTGGATTATGCTATTACCATATCAGAAAAAATTAGGATTAAGTGATGCGTTTTTTGAACTATGTAAAGAAAAAATAGGGTTGAGTAACAGATATTTAACAAAGGAAGATACAAGTGGACGCTATGATGGTATATGGAAATTAGTTATTCCTGCTAATAGGTACGGTTTGATAAATGGAGGAGTTTCTAATGACAGAATACAACAGAACTGAACTTGGAAAAAAGGCAACAGAACGAGGATTTGTCATACGAACTGGAACAGCAGAAGTACAGCAAATGGCAACAAAAATAAAGTACAGAACAAACATTCGATTTGGCTCTGTACTTTATTTTTATATTCTGATATGATAGCGGGAGAAGCATTTTTTCTAAAATTGGTTTACTGGGCTTATCCGAAGTGAATAACAGGCGATACGAACAATATGAATGTGGATAAAGTTTAGAAATTGAAAAATCAAGGATTTGGTGAAGAAACCAATAAATTTATTCCTCACCGCTGTTGTGGTGAAATAAAGGTTTACTTTCACACAATAATAAAGCATAATAAATGTGTAAGGGTAAATAAAATTTGAATATGAAAAAAGAAATGATTTTTTAAAGGTTTAATGTTAGAATGATAAGAGAAGAAGTAAATGAGTTATCGTTTCAGTGAATTGAAAGGGTGAATGTAATGTATAAAGTAGAGATAAAATTTGATTCTAGTAAGCTGACACAAAGTGATATGGATAGAATTTGTGAGCAGACAGACCAGATTTTTGAAAAAGAGGATTTGAACTGTGCAGATAGACAGCCGGGACGTAGAGTGTACCTTGATAGAGGACGCAAGCAAGACTACGGAAGATTTTGGGCAGCTATATTCGCATTGAAAAGTGCAGCAGGAATTTCAATGCATTTACAGGAATGCTTTTGGTATAATGGCAGTGAAAAAGAAAATTTGATTACAGAATTTATGAGGAACTAATCAATGGATAGTACACAGAGAAAAGGTATCAATTTTGATTTAGATACAGAGGCACTGAAAGAACACTATCCGAAAGGTGATTGGCATAACGCTTATTATGATGTGAGGACATATTTTGAAAAGAATGGTTTTGAACATATTCAAGGATCAGGCTACCATTCTATTGAAGTAGTGTCAGAAGCAAAAGCAATGGCGGTCATCTATCAAATGACAAAAGAAATTCCGTGGTTGAATTATTGTGTAAGTGTTTGTACGATTTCTGATGTTCCGGAACTCTATGACATCTCTCATGTATTTGAAAGAGAAGCACAGCAATTATCTGGAGAGAAGTAAAAATGTGGTAAGAATTAACATGGCTGATTGGTTTGAAAATGTAAAAAACTAGTCGGCTATTTTAATATCTCAATATGTTAATTCAATTCATGGGAGAGTATAAAATAGGAATACTTTCTTGTTGTTATTATCCCAAAATGATATAATGGTGAAATACTTTCCCTTGTTATGAGAGATAACATGAAGAAAGAATTATGTATAGATACTTTTAATGCCGTAACGAAGAGATATCAGCTTGATGGCTGTATTCTTCATTCTGACAGAGGCAGCCAGTACACAAGTGAATCTTTCCGCGAAACATTATCCAAGGCAGGCGTTGATCAAAGTTTAAGCGGAGTAGATCACTGCTATGATAACTCTCGGATGGAGAGTTTCTTTGCCACATTGAAAAAGGAATTACTCTATCGAATACCTACATATAGGATGAAAAGAGAAAACGTGAAGTCAATAATTTTCCGATATGTCTTCACTTATTACAATCAAAAAAGAATCTATACGGCTAATCCAGGAGGTTATCCTCCGGCCGTATATAGATTGTTGCAGGAAGAGACACTTCTTGCAGCGTAGGAGCAAATGGAATTTAGTGAGTTTATACGACTACACTTTTCTTGACAATTCCACCTGCAGAGTTTACAGAGAATACCACACTGTTCATCACAAAGGCAAACTATTTTACAAGTTTTACGATGAATACACGGCGGGTTTGTATATCCTGCATCGGGACGTTCTTTTGTATGTGCATGAAGTCTTATTTCTTTTGATATAGTAGAGGGGTCCTTTCCGATAATTCTTCCAATTTCTGCGAAACTCTTATTCTCGGTGAGTCCTTTCTCGATATCAATACGCTGTTCAAATGTTAAATGTTTTTGATTGCCTTTATTATTCATAATTATCTCCGATCTGCACAGGCAGGCAATCAGCTGCGAGTACATTATACGGAGTTATGAATATCAAGGGCAATAGGACAAATATATGTGCAAGAGTAACTTCCATGACGCTGGAATTTACTCTTGCCAACTGGAATTTAAAAATGCATTTAAGTGTTGAATATGGAAATATGGAAAGTACAAATGAAAAATCGAACATTTGTACTTTTCTTTGCTTTGGGATATATACTTTTAGAAAGATATTTGCTATAATGTGCGTTAAGGCAGAGTCAGGCGGCTGGAAAATATTTGCCATGCTTGCATGGGTAAATATTATTTCAGACATCTGACGAGCGAGGCGACTGAGGAAAACCGCAGGTTTTGCGAGGTACTCTGCCTATATATTTGATTTAGTGTTATTTAATGATGTTTAATCCCCGAAAATCGGTTTTGTGACTTTTGCTTTCTAAAATTCGTAAAAGTGATTTATAAGTCGGGGATTTTAAGTTTTCGTTACGAATTTCATTACGAATGGTTTTTAAAATGTGGCTGATATTGAACGTATCAAAAGTCACAAATGGAGGTTTTAATATGCCAGAATTTAAATTACAAGCCCCATATCAGCCTACCGGAGATCAGCCGCAGGCTATCGCAGAACTGGTAAAAGGATTCAAGGAAGGCAACCAATGCCAGACTTTACTAGGGGTTACGGGTTCCGGTAAGACATTCACGATGGCGAACGTGATTCAGGAACTGCAAAAACCGACGCTCGTTATCGCACACAATAAAACACTTGCTGCTCAGTTGTACGGAGAATTCAAGGAGATGTTCCCTGACAACGCAGTGGAGTATTTTGTATCCTACTATGATTATTACCAGCCGGAGGCCTATGTACCGTCTTCCGATACCTATATAGCTAAAGATTCTTCCATCAATGACGAGATAGACAAGCTCCGCCATTCCGCTACGGCGGCGCTGTCTGAGCGCAGGGATGTCATTATCGTGGCCAGCGTGTCCTGCATCTATGGACTCGGCTCTCCAATCGATTACCAGAATATGGTCATCTCCCTTCGCCCTGGCATGGAAAAGGACCGGGACGAGGTCATCCATAAATTGATCGAGATTCAGTACGAACGCAATGAGATGGACTTTAAAAGAGGAACCTTCCGGGTGCGGGGCGATGTATTGGAAATCATCCCTGCGCTTACAGAAGGGATGGCCTACCGGATCGAGTTCTTTGGGGACGAGGTGGACCGGATCACGGAGGTGGACGTGCTGACAGGGGAGATTAAGAACGAGCTGAACCATGTGGCCATCTTCCCGGCATCCCATTATGTGGTGTCAAAAGAGAGCATGGAGCGGGCGATCCGTGGTATTGAGGAGGAATTGGAGGATCAGATCCACTACTTTAAGAGCGAGGGGAAACTTCTGGAGGCCCAGAGAATCTCCGAGCGTACCAATTTTGACATTGAGATGATGCGGGAGACTGGCTTCTGTTCTGGAATCGAAAACTATTCCCGGCATCTGACCGGCCTGGAGCCAGGACAGCCGCCGCATACTTTGATCGATTATTTCCCGGATGACTTTATTATGATGATTGACGAGTCACATAAGACGGTGCCCCAGATTGGCGGCATGTATCATGGGGACCAGTCCAGAAAGTCCACGCTGGTGGAATATGGATTCCGTCTGCCATCTGCCAAGGATAACCGGCCGTTAAGTTTTGAGGAATTCGAGAGCAAGATTGATCAGGTCATGTTCGTATCCGCGACTCCGGGTCCCTATGAAGAACAGCACGAACTGCTGCGGGCGGAACAAGTCATCCGTCCAACCGGCCTGCTTGATCCGGAAGTAGAGGTTCGTCCGGTGGAAGGCCAGATTGATGACCTTGTTGGAGAAGTGAATAAGGAAATCGCGAAGAAGAATAAGATATTGATTACCACTTTGACAAAGCGGATGGCGGAAGATCTGACAGATTACATGAGGGAACTGGGCATCCGGGTCAGATACCTTCACTCGGATATTGATACCCTTGAACGTACCGAGATTGTACGGGATATGCGCCTGGACGTGTTCGACGTGCTGGTAGGTATCAACCTTTTAAGAGAGGGACTGGATATTCCAGAGATTACTTTGGTAGCAATCCTGGATGCGGACAAAGAAGGGTTCCTGCGTTCTGAGACATCTCTGATACAGACGATTGGCCGAGCGGCGCGTAATGCCGAGGGCCATGTCATCATGTATGCAGACACGATCACAGATTCCATGCGGCTTGCTTTAGATGAGACCGAGCGGCGCAGGAAGGTACAGATGGAATATAATGAAGCCCATGGAATCACGCCGCAGACCATACAAAAGAGTGTCCGTGACCTGATCGCCGTATCTAAGAAGGTGGCAGCTGAAGAACTGCGTCTGGAGAAGGATCCGGAATCCATGAGCGAGAAGGAACTGGAGAAACTGACAAAAGAACTGACGAAACAGATGAAGAAGGCAGCCGCGGAATTGAACTTCGAGGCAGCTGCAGAATTGCGTGATAAATTAGTAGAATTGAAGAAACTATTGAAAGGATAAAGTAATGACCGAAAAGAATTCAAATAGACAGTTTATTAAGATCAGGGGAGCCAACGAACACAACCTGAAGAATATTGATCTGGATATCCCCAGAAATGAATTAGTGGTATTGACGGGCCTAAGCGGTTCAGGCAAGTCCTCCCTGGCCTTTGATACGATCTATGCGGAGGGGCAGAGAAGGTACATGGAGTCCTTGTCATCCTATGCAAGACAGTTCCTGGGACAGATGGAGAAGCCGGACGTGGAGAGCATCGAGGGACTTTCACCGGCCATATCTATTGACCAGAAGTCCACCAACCGGAATCCCCGCTCCACGGTAGGGACGGTGACGGAGATCTATGACTATTTCCGGCTGCTCTATGCAAGAATCGGAATTCCTCACTGTCCGCAGTGTGGGAAAGAGATCAAGAAACAGACGGTGGACCAGATGGTGGATCAGATCATGGAACTTCCAGAGAAGACGAAGATCCAGCTCCTTGCCCCGGTAGTGCGGGGAAGGAAGGGAACCCATGCAAAGTTGTTTGAACGGGCTAAAAAGAGCGGTTATGTCCGTGTGCGGGTGGATGGGAACTTGTACGAATTATCAGAAGAGATCGCGCTGGATAAAAATATCAAGCATAACATAGAGATCATCGTAGACCGTCTGGTGGTTAAGGAGGGCATTGAGCAGAGGCTGACGGATTCCATCGAGGATGTGCTGGCCTTGGCAGAAGGGCTATTGATTGTGGATGTCATTGGCGGGGAGCCGATTAACTTCAGCCAGAGTTTTGCCTGCCCGGACTGCGGGATCAGCATTGATGAGATCGAGCCGAGAAGTTTCTCTTTTAACAATCCCTTTGGCGCCTGCCCAGAATGTTTCGGACTGGGCTATAAGATGGAGTTTGATGAGGACTTGATCATCCCGGATAAGAATCTGAGCATCAGCGAGGGCGCTATCACCGTCATGGGATGGCAGTCCTGCACGGATAAGAAGAGTTTTACCTATGCAATCCTGGACGCGCTCAGCAAAGAGTATAAGTTCTCTCTGGACACTCCTTTTAAAAAGTATCCGAAGAAAATTCATGACATTATCATCAACGGAACCGGCGGCAAGGAAGTGAAGGTGCATTACCGGGGCCAGCGGGGAGAAGGCGTCTATGACGTTGCCTTTGAAGGCTTAATCCGTAATGTGGAGCGCAGATACCGGGAGACGTCTTCCGTGACGTCCAAGACAGAATACGAAGAATTCATGCGTATCACGCCCTGCCATGAGTGCGGCGGCCAGAGGCTGAAGCCGGGAGCGCTGGCAGTTACGGTGGGCGGAAAGAATATTGCGGAGGTTACGGCGCTTTCGATCGAGCGTCTCCAGAAGTTCCTGAACCGCCTGAAGCTGAACAAGCATCAGATGATGATCGGAGGGCAGATACTGAAGGAGATTAATGCGAGGATCCAATTCCTGATGGATGTGGGCCTGAACTATCTGACGCTGTCACGGGCAACCGGAAGCCTGTCGGGCGGAGAAGCGCAGAGGATCCGTCTCGCTACCCAGATCGGCTCCGGCCTGGTGGGAGTGGCATATATTCTGGATGAGCCAAGCATCGGCCTGCACCAGAGGGATAATGACAAGCTGCTGGGAACATTGAAGCATCTGAGGGATCTGGGCAATACGGTGGTAGTCGTGGAACACGACGAGGACACTATGCGCGAAGCCGATTATATTGTGGATATCGGACCAGGAGCCGGAGAACACGGAGGAGAAGTCGTCGCCCAAGGGAATGCAGAAGAGATTATGGCGAATAAGAATTCCATAACTGGCGCATACCTAAGTGGGAGAATTCAGATACCGGTACCCAAGGAGCGGGCAAAACCTACCGGATGGCTGAAGGTGATCGGAGCCAGGCAGAACAATCTGAAGAATATAGATGTGCAGTTCCCGCTGGGAGTGATGACTTGCGTGACAGGCGTTTCCGGCTCCGGGAAAAGCTCGCTGGTCAACGAAATCCTGTACAAGCGTCTGGCAAAAGAACTGAACAGGGCCAGGACCATTCCTGGCAAGCACAAGGATATCAAAGGAATCGAGCAGCTGGATAAAGTCATTGACATCGACCAGTCTCCCATCGGGCGCACGCCCCGCTCGAATCCGGCCACGTATACCGGGGTATTTGACTTGATTCGGGACCTGTTCGCCGCTACGGCAGATGCCAAGGCGAGAGGCTATAAGAAGGGACGCTTCAGCTTCAATGTCAAAGGCGGCAGGTGCGAAGCCTGCAGCGGAGACGGGATTCTGAAGATCGAGATGCATTTCCTGCCGGATGTCTATGTCCCTTGCGAAGTCTGCAAAGGCAAGCGTTATAACAGGGAGACGCTGGAGGTCAAGTATAAAGGAAAAAGCATCTATGACGTGCTAAATATGACGGTGGAGGAAGCGCTCCATTTCTTTGAGAATGTTCCCAGCATTCGCAGGAAGATGGAGACGCTCAATGATGTGGGGCTGTCATACATCCGCCTGGGGCAGCCGTCCACAACCCTGTCGGGAGGGGAGGCGCAGCGGATCAAGCTGGCAACAGAGTTGAGCAAGAGAAGCACGGGAAAGACTATATACATCCTGGATGAACCTACGACAGGACTGCATTTTGCAGATGTGCATAAATTGACGGAGATTCTGCGCAGGCTGTCTTCCGACGGCAACACAGTCATCGTCATCGAGCACAATCTGGATGTAATTAAGACCGCGGACTATATCATCGACATCGGTCCGGAAGGCGGAGATAAGGGAGGCACCGTTATTGCCCAGGGAACACCAGAAGAAGTGGCTGCAAATCCTGCATCCTATACAGGAAAATATATCGACGCTATGCTGCGGCGATAAAGGCGGTTCACAAAGAATTAAGGAAAAAGGGGGTTTCCATTTTTCGGAAATTTGATTATAATGAAACGTGCACATAAGATGCGTTTAATTGGAGAAACAAATGATAATCAAATAGATAGCATAATGAAAGGGGAATAAGGATGTCAATAGATATTGGAATTGATTTGGGTACCGCCAGCGTTCTGGTATATGTCAAGGGCAAGGGCGTGATCTTAAAAGAGCCGTCCGTGGTAGCATTTGACAGGGATACCAATGCAATTAAGGCAATCGGCGAGGAAGCACGCCTGATGCTTGGAAGGACGCCGGGCAACATCGTAGCCATCCGGCCGCTGCGCCAGGGCGTGATCTCAGATTATACGGTTACGGAGAAAATGATAAAGTACTTTGTGCAGAAAGCCATGGGCAAGCGTACATTCAAGAAGCCGCGGATCAGCATCTGCGTGCCAAGCGGCGTGACGGAAGTGGAGAAGAAAGCGGTGGAAGAGGCAACCTATGCAGCCGGAGCCAGGGAAGTCAATCTGATCGAGGAGCCGGTGGCTGCCGCGATCGGTGCGGGAATCGACATCTCTAAGCCCTGTGGAAATATGATCGTTGACGTTGGCGGAGGAACTTCCGATATCGCAGTCATTTCCCTTGGAGGAACGGTGGTAAATACTTCCATCAAGCTGGCGGGGGATGATTTTGACGAGGCCATCGTGCGCTATATGCGTAAGAAGCATAATCTTCTGATTGGAGAGCGTACGGCTGAAGATATCAAGATTAAGATCGGCACGACCTATCCCCTGATCGAGGATGAAGCCATGGAAGTAAGAGGCAGGAATCTGGTCACGGGACTTCCAAAGACCGTTACAGTTACTTCATCCGAGACGGAAGAAGCGCTTAGGGAGACCACGGGACAGATCGTGGAAGCTGTGATCAGCGTGCTGGAGCGGACGCCGCCGGAACTGTCTGCCGATATCCTTGACCGTGGAATCATGCTGACCGGCGGAGGAGCGATGTTAAGAGGTCTGGAAGAACTAATCGAAGAGAAGACCGGAATCAATACAATGACTGCCGAAGATCCGATGAAGGTGGTAGCCATCGGAACCGGCCAGTTTGTAGAATTCATGGGTGGGCGAAAAGATTTTTAATGGATAGTATAAAAGGATATGTAGAACACATCGTATACCGTAATGAAGATAATGGGTATACGGTATTTAATTTGAATAATGATGACGGCGAGATGACCTGCGTAGGAAACTTCCACTATATTGAGGAAGGCGAACTCTTAAAATTACAGGGAGAGTATACTACCCATAAACTGTACGGACTGCAGTTTAAGGCAGAGGCAGCCGAAGTCTGCGAGCCGGAGGACTTGGTTTCCATTGAGCGGTACCTGGGATCCGGAGCGGTGAAAGGGATTGGCGCAGCCCTGGCTGGAAGGATTGTAAAAAAGTTTAAGCAGGACACTTTCCGCATCATCGAGGAAGAGCCGGAACGCCTGGCTGAGATCAAAGGAATCAGCGAGCGCAAGGCCCGGGAGATTGCCACTCAAGTAGAAGAAAAGAAGGACATGCGCCAGGCAATGATCTATTTGCAGAAATACGGAATATCGACGACTCTGGCAGCAAGGATATACCAGCATTACGGGCGGAGCGTGTACCGTGTCATAGAACAGAATCCTTACCAGATAGCCGACCATGTGCCTGGCGTGGGGTTTAAAACCGCTGATGAGATTGCATCCAAGGTCGGAATCCATACCGATTCCGACTATCGCATCCGCAGCGGTATTTTCTATACCCTTTTACAAAGTGTGAACGAAGGCCATGTATATCTGAGAAAGGAAGCGCTGACCTACCGCGCCAGCCAGCTTCTGGAAGTGGAAATAAAGGATATCGAGAAGTATCTGATGGATCTGGCCATCGAGAAAAAGATTGTGATGCAGGAATCCAAAGAAGGCATGAGAGTCTATGCTTCTCACTATTATTATATGGAAATGAATGTGGCGAAGATGCTCCATGATCTGGATGTCGCCTGCGAAGTGGCGGAGGCCAGCATGATGAAAAGGCTTCAGGCTATTGAAGAGAACACCGGCCTATACCTGGACGACATGCAGCGCACAGCGGTAATGGAGGCTGCCAGAAGAGGCATCGTGGTACTTACTGGAGGCCCAGGAACGGGAAAGACTACAACCATCAATGCCATGATACATTTTTTTGAGAGCGAGGGGCTGGATATCCGTCTTGCGGCTCCCACGGGCCGGGCAGCCAAGCGGATGACCGAGGCCACCGGATATGAGTCCCAGACCATCCACCGTCTTCTGGAAGTCAGCGGAAATCCAGAAGATGAGACGGTCAATGGATTCGGGCGCAATGAAGAGAATCCGCTGGAAGCGGATGTGATCATTATCGACGAGATGTCCATGGTGGATCTTCCGCTTATGCATGCCCTGCTGGGAGCCATCGTCCCGGGAACGCGGCTGATTCTGGTGGGGGACAGGAACCAGCTTCCAAGCGTGGGGCCGGGAAGCGTGCTGAAAGACATTATTGATTCTCAATGCTTTCCGGTGGTGATGCTGACCAAGATCTTTCGCCAGGCAGGAGAAAGCGACATCGTGGTGAATGCCCATAAGATCAACCGTGGGGAAGAAGTCGTGCTGGATAATAAGAGCAGGGATTTCTTTTTCCTGAAGCGGCAGGATGCCAATGTCATCATCAGCGTGGTTATCACTCTAATTCAGAAGAAACTGCCCAAGTATGTCAATGCCCAGCCATACGATATCCAGGTGCTGACCCCAATGCGCAAAGGCCTGCTGGGAGTGGAGCGGATGAACCGTATCCTGCAGGAGTATCTCAATCCAGCGGAGGCGGGGAAGACAGAAAAAGAATATGGAGACCGCCTGTTCAGAGAAGGGGATAAGGTCATGCAGATTAAGAACAATTACCAGCTGGAATGGGAAGTAGCCACCAAATATGGCATGACCATTGACAAAGGCATGGGAATCTTTAACGGGGATATGGGAATCATCCGGGAGATCAATACCTATGAAGAGACGGTGATTGTGGAATATGATGAAAAAAGAATGGTAAAGTATCCCTATGCTTTACTGGATGAGCTGGAACTGGCATATGCCATTACCATACATAAATCACAGGGGAGTGAATATCCTGCGGTGGTCATACCACTTCTGCAGGGACCTAGGCAGCTGTACCACAGGAATCTTCTGTATACGGCTGTTACAAGAGCAAGGCAGTGCGTGACTCTGGTGGGAAGCGATTCGGTATTCCAGGAGATGATACGCAATACCAATGAGCAGGACCGCAATACCAGCCTTGCACAGCGAATCCAAGAATTACAATGACAATCTTACGAAAAATCTATGAAACTGCCCTCCGCTGGCTCTGGCCTGAAATATGCCCATTCTGTGGCAAGGCAAGCAGCCGGGGAATCTGCGGTGTCTGCCGGAAAAAACTGGAAAAACTGAAGATCCAAGAGCCAAGATGCAAAAGATGCGGCAAGCCGATTGCCCGTATGGAGAAGGAATATTGTCATGACTGCTCGCATACACATCATCATTATGACAGCGGTCTTGCGCTCTGGCTTCATAGAAAGCCGGTCAGCACGTCTATCTATCAGTTCAAGTATCACAATCAGAGAAGTTTTGGAATCTGGTATGCCAGGGAAATGGCGGAGCAATTCGCTCTATCCATCAGAAGATGGGATCCGGACCTGATCATTCCGATTCCACTGCACAGTACTCGAAAAAGAAAAAGAGGCTACAATCAGGCACAGATCGTTGCCTGCGAACTTGGCAGGAGGATGGGGATGCCGGTAGACGCAACCAGTCTTTGCCGGAGGATACCTACAAGCCCGCAGAAGACGCTGGGCCATAGGGAGAGAAAAGCAAACTTAAGGAAGGCCTTCGCACTGGGACGCGGGTTTGTTCCGGTGCCAACCGTACTGCTGGTTGACGATATCTATACCACTGGAAATACTATGGATGCGGCGGCAGATATTTTGAAGAGGGCGGGGGTTGAAAAAGTCTATTTTTTGACTATAAGTATTGGACAAGGGTACTAATATTTGTTATACTGAAAATGATGTTTAAATGACAGTGACAACATTTTGAGGTGGATTATGTTAGACGAAAAAAAAGTGAAGCTTATGACCCGTCTTGCTTTCTATGAACAGACGCAGGGAAAGGAAGATTTCAAGGTCAGCGCATATTACAGAAAAGATTACGCAAGCATGCATGGCATATGCTCTTTCCTCTGGGTGACGTTTGGCTATGCGTGCGTGGTAGGGCTGGCTATGCTGGCAGGAATGGAGCAGCTGCTTTCGAAGATGTCAAGCGGGCTTGTCGTAATGCTCGCGGTGATTATTCTGGCTGGCTATGTATTCCTGGTGGTTCTGTATACCGTGATATCCAGCCATATCTATAATCAAAAGCACAGGGATGCCAGACAAAGGGTGAAGAAGTATAACCATGATCTGACAAGACTGCTAAAGATGTATGAAAAGGAGAATAGATAGATGGATAGTATTTATGTGCTTCGTGGACGCCTGCAGGAGATATATGGGAGGAATTCCAAGATATTCGATAAGGCGCTCCAGTTTATCCTGGCTGTAGTAACATTTTCAGTAATTAACCATAATGTAGGTTTTATGAAGGCCGCGGCATCGCCGGTTGCATCCCTTGCCCTGGCAGTCATCTGCACCTTCCTGCCGCTGATGGTTACCGTCGTAATGGCAACGGTTCTGATACTGGCCCATATGTTTGCCGTATCCTTAGGAACCTTGGCGGTTACGGCAATCGTATTTTTGATCATGTATATCTTCTATTTAAGGCTGACGCCGAAGATGGCCCTGATTGTGCTGCTGACGCCACTGGCTTTTGTGCTGAAGATTCCATACGTCATTCCCATTGCGTGCGGTCTGGTGGCAGCTCCGGTCAGCCTGGTTGCCATTGCATGTGGAACGATCGTATTCTATATGATGGAGTATGTGAAGAAGTCGGCTGCTGCCATTGAGGGGGCAGGCGCAAAAGGAATGCTGACCCAGGTTGCCAATTATGCCAAGCAGGTTTTCCAGAATAAAGAGATGTGGGTTATCATCGTGGCATTCATCATCTGCTTCTTTGTGGTATATACTTTACGCAGACAGTCAATGGATCATGCCTGGAAGATTGCCATCATCGCGGGGGCAATAGCCAGCATCATCGTAATCGCGGTCGGCGACATCGCGCTTGGCGTACATACTTCCTATGGAGCCTTGATCGGAGGAAGTATTGCGGCCGTTGGGATCGGGCTTGTGCTGGAATTGTTCTTCTTTACGGTGGATTATGCAAGAAGCGAGAATCTCCAGTTCGAGGATGATGAATATTATTATTATGTAAAAGCAATCCCTAAGGTCTCCATCTCCACGCCGGAGAAGACGGTGAAGAGAATCAATGAAAGGCAGGAGACTGAGATCATCAATACCGAAGAGGTGCGCAGAAAATCAGGGAAAGGGCAGGGCAGGAATGCAGCAGCGCCGTCCCAGAAGAAAGCGCCAAGGAGGCCTTCCGCAAAGAAGGGACCGTCAGCAAAGAAGCATGATATGAGGGAAGTAGATAAGATGCTTCTGACCCAGAGTCTTCGAAAAGACCTGGATTTAAAAGATTAGAAGCATAGAAAGAAGGAGGTGAAAGAATGGAACAGCAGATCACCAGATTTGCGGGAAAATATGTCACAGGGTTTTATTTCCCGGAGATTCACCTGACCGATGTGATTGAAGTATTGATCCTTACCTTCCTGATATATCAGATCATGGTCTGGATTAAAAACACGAAGGCGTGGATGCTTCTCAAGGGAATCATCGTGCTTGCTGCATTCATTCTTTTAGCCGCCATATTCAAGATGCATACCATATTGTATCTTGCCAAGAATGCCGTAACGGTTATGGCGACGGCAGCAATCGTGGTATTCCAGCCGGAACTAAGGAGGGCCCTGGAGAAACTTGGTGAAAAGAAGTTTCTCAGTTCCGTGGTGCCTTTTGAGACTAACAGGGAGAAGGTGCGTTTCAGCGAGGAGACAAGAGAGAGTATCGTAGAAGCAGCCTTTGTGATGGGAAAGGCTAAGACCGGCGCGCTGATCGTCGTTGAGCAGGCGATCCGGCTGACAGAGTATGAAAGTACAGGAATCCAGATGGACTGTCTTGTGTCCAGCCAGGTTCTGATCAATATATTTGAGCACAATACGCCGCTGCATGATGGAGCAATCATTATCCGGGGAGACCGGATCGTATCGGCTACCTGCTATCTGCCGTTGTCGGATAACATGGGCATCAGCAAGGACCTGGGCACCAGGCACCGGGCTGCAGTGGGAATGAGCGAGGTAAGCGACGCGCTGGTAATCGTGGCGTCGGAGGAGACGGGCAAAGTGTCCGTGGCACAGGGAGGCCAGTTGTTGCGCAATATCAGCCAGAAAGAATTGAGGGAAAAATTAGCGAGCATTCAGGATAAAAAGACGGAAGTCAATAAAATAGCGGCATTATGGAAAGGAAGGCATAATCATGAAAAAAAGACTAATGGATAATCTTGGTCTTAAGATATTAGCCTTTCTGATTGCCGCTTTTATGTGGCTTATCGTGGTTAATATCGACAATCCGGTGACGGATAAGACCTTTTCCGGCATTCCTGTCACGGTAATGAATGAAGAGATTGTAACGGACAACAACAGAACCTACCAGATTATAGACAATACCCAGGAAGTAAGCGTTACCGTAACTGCCAAACGTTCTGTTCTCAATAATATCAAGGCAGATGATATTAGGGCAGTTGCAGATATGAAGGAACTGACTTTGGGAACCCAGGTTCCCATTGAAGTGACGATACCGGGCTACAAATATGAAAAGGCCTACTCGACGCCGCGGAATCTGCAAGTACAGATCGATGATGAGGCAAAGAATAATTTCCCTATCACTCCGACTACCACCGGTACGGTGAGGGAAGGATATATGGTAGGAGAGATGACGGCGAATCCGGAGAAGGTTACCTTAAGAGGACCTAAGAAGGTGATCAACAGCATCAATAAGGTGGTGGCTGAAGTAGATGTCTCAGGATTATCCGAGAATTCGACCCTTGAGGCAAAACTTGTACTGTATGACGCGAATAATAATGTGATTGACCAGACGCTGCTGGCGAATAATCTGGGCAAGGATGGCGTCAGCGTAGAAGTAACTCTTTATCAGATCAAGAGCATACCTGTTAAACTGGATACTTCCCAGGTAACTGCAGCGGAAGGCTATAAAGTAAGCGGAATTACCGTTGAGCCTCAGGAAGTCCGGGTATCCGGGGAGAAGAAGGATCTGGCGGGACTGACCGAGATTGATGTCCCGGCGGAGGCGCTTAAGGTATCCGAACTGACCCAGAGGACGGAAAAGACGGTAGATATCTCATCCTATCTGCCGGAAGGAGTCACCCTGGCAGATGAGAATGCCAGCAATGTGGTGGTATCCATTTCGATCGAGCAGCCGGGAGCGAGGATATTTGAAGTCTCGACCAGTTCCATCATGGTCAACAACCTTGCCGATGAGCTGCAGATAAGTTATGACAGCACAGTAGATCTGGAGATACAGATCAAAGGTCCCAGCGCGGTTCTGGATGTGTTCTCCATAGCAAAGAAGGTGAGCATAGACTTGAAGGATTATACGGTGCCTGGGACTTATCGGGTACCGGTAACCGTGGAACTTCCGGATGGGTGCTCCCTGGTAAATGAAGTCAGCGTAGAGGTGGTTTTGGAAGAAGCGGATTCCAATGCTCCTGCTGGTGAATAGTATAGCAAGAAGGATAAACGGAGGAGATTATGGTTAGGCAGAAAGTTACAATTATTAACCCCACCGGACTACATCTTAGGCCTGCTGGAATATTTTGCAATATAGCCAGCAGTTTTAAATGCAAGGTGACGTTCGAGTATGACAATACGGCTGCAAACGCGAAGAGCGTTCTAAGCGTGCTTGGCGCCTGTATCAAAAAGGGCGACGAGATCGAACTGGTATGTGAAGGGGAAGATGAAGAAGCGGCGTTAAAGGCAATGGTGGAAGCCATTGAGAGCGGATTGGGCGAATAGGGAAGACTGTCGGAAGGCGGCCTGTGCATATGCATAGGCCGCCTATTATGATGTTTTCATACTACAAAATGCGACAAAATACTACATAATATGAAAAGTCGACCTGTTTTAGGGAGATGTATAGTATTTTATATATGGTATACTAATAAGGTTTCTTAGTGTAGGGCAGCTAAAGGAGTGAGCAGCAACGGAAGAGTACAAGCACATGTATATTATGAGCGAGGATTATTTATGGATGAAAGTATCGCTGAAAGATATCTACTATTTTGAAACCATTAAATCCTCCCACTATTGCAAGGTCGTCCATAAAGAAGGCACAGGCAAGATCCATGCGGATGTAAAGCCTTTGTATGAGAAGGTCGCGCCCTATTTTTTTCAGACAAAATCATCTACGCTGGCGAATCTGGATCTGGTCCGGAAAGTAGATACCAGAAACCGGATTCTTTATTTTGAAGAAAACATATTCTGTACTTACGCACAGCGTTTGGGCAGGGAACTGAAAGAAAAACTGGAACTCTATAATTACAGAAGTTATAGGAAAAAGGCCAATGAATAAGGCCTTTTCCGCCGGATAATTATTAAGATTTTATGGATGTAATAGACATTTTCTCCAGTATCGTATAAACTAGATAGCATATCAAGAATGTTATATAATCAGGGGGAAAATATGATTCGAAATATATTAGAGTATCTGGAACGATCTGAAAGCAGGTATCCTGACAAGACAGCTTTTGCGGATGAAGGGGCATCTTGCACCTATGCGGAACTTAAGATGAGGGCAAGGGCCGTGGGAACCTGTCTTGCACAGAAGGTAAGCCCCAGGATGCCGGTTCCCGTATTGATGGAGAAGAGCGTAAATGCGATCTATTCCTTTATGGGCGCGGTATATGGTGGCTGTTTTTATGTGCTCCTGGATCCGAAACTGCCGTCCCAACGGCTGAGGCAGATCCTGAACACACTAAAGGCCAGGGTATTGGTGGCTGATTTAAAGTATAAAAAGCAGTTGGATGGCTTGGGCTTTGAAGGAGTGGTCATAGATATAGAAGAGGCATTAAAGACGCAAGAAGCCCCCGTACTTTTGGAGCAAATCAGAAGCCAGAGGCTTGACATCGACCCGCTTTATGCCAACTTCACTTCCGGTTCTACAGGCATTCCAAAAGGCGTGGTGGTAAGCCACCGGTCAGTCATTGACTTTATGGAAGATTTTACGCAGATCTTTGGAATTACCGACAGAGATGTGATCGGAAATCAGGCGCCATTTGATTTTGACGTATCGGTAAAGGATATCTATTCCACCCTAAAGACAGGCGCTGCCATGCAGATCATTCCCAAGAAACTCTTTTCGTTTCCCACGAAACTGCTGGACTATCTGGTGGAACGGGAAGTGACTACCTTGATCTGGGCCGTCTCCGCGCTGTGTATCATTACGACGCTGAAAGGGTTCGAGTACAAGGTGCCCTCCAAGGTAGACAAGGTAATCTTCTCCGGCGAGGTAATGCCCGTAAAGCATCTGAACGAGTGGAGGCGGTACCTGCCGGATGCCAGGTATGCCAACGTTTACGGTCCTACGGAGATTACCTGCAACTGTACGTATTATAAGATTGACCGGGAGTTTCAGCCAGGCGAGAACCTGCCGATCGGCCAGCCGTTTCCCAATGAGAAGGTGTTTCTTCTGGATGAGGAAGACCGTCTGGTTACAGAGCCTTCCAAGAAAGGGGAGATCTGCGTATCCGGCACGGCACTCTCGCTGGGGTACTATAATGATCCCAGGCAGACGAAGGCTGCGTTTATGCAGAATCCTCTGAATGGGCAGTATCTGGAGCCAATCTACCGGACGGGAGATCTGGGCTACTATGGGGAAGACGGGTATCTGTATTTTGCATCCAGGAAAGACTACCAGATTAAGCACATGGGCCACCGGATCGAACTGGGAGAGATCGAGACTGCCTTGGAGCGGGTGGAAGGAATGAGGCGCGGGTGCTGCATCTATGATGAAGAGAAGAACAAAATCGTGGCATTCTATGAAGGAGAACTGGAAAAGCGCCAGATTGTCAAAAGCCTGGGGACAGCTTTGCCGGCATTCATGGTGCCGAATGTATTCATAAAGATGGATGGGCTTCCGATTACAAATAATGGGAAGATCGACCGTAAAGGGCTGAAAACGCAGTATAAGGAGGGATTGCATGGATAGAGATATATTAAGGCAGATTGCCGGAAAATATGAGACGCCGTCCTATGTATTCCATATCGATGAGTTGAAAAAAAGAATCGCCATGATCCGGGAAATTCTTGGAGGAAAGGCAAGCCTCTGCTATGCCATGAAGGCCAATCCGTTTCTGGTAAAGCCTTTAAAGGACGTGGTTGACAAATATGAAGTCTGCTCTCCGGGGGAGTTTGGCATATGCGAGACATGCCAGATTCCTATGGAACGGATCGTGCTCTCCGGCGTATATAAGGAGGAGAAGGACATTGCCCATGCTATGTGTAATTATAGGGATAAGGGAACCTATACCATAGAGTCTGCCAGTCATCTGGAACTTCTGGAACGATGCGCCTGCAAGGAAGGCATCCGTATCCGGACCCTGATCCGCGTGACCAGCGGCAACCAGTTCGGGATGGATGAGGCAGAGATATGTCGGATCATAGAGCGGCGAAACGAGTATTCCCATGTAAATATCATAGGCTTGCAGCATTATTCCGGAACCCAGAAAAAGAAACTGGCAAAAATTAAGAAGGAACTGGAGCATCTGGATGAATTGATAACAATGCTGAAAGAATCCTATGGATACGAAGCAGAAGAATTGGAGTATGGTCCCGGATTCTATGTGCCGTATTTTTCTACAGACGAAGAGGCTGATGATGAAGCCATGCTGAAGGAGTTTGCAGGATTTCTTTCAGAACTTCGATTCCAGGGAAAGATTACTTTGGAAATGGGCCGGTATCTGGCTGCTTATTGCGGCTGCTACCTGACCGCCATCGTGGATCAGAAGGAAAATATGGGACAGAAGTACTGTATCGTGGATGGAGGCATCCATCACCTGACCTATTTTGGACAGGCTATGGCAATGAAGCGTCCTCATTATCGCCAGTATCACGAGGAAGAGGGCAGATATGAAGAAGTATCTGTGGACAAAGAGCAAAAAGGCATTAAGCAGGAGGATTTTAGTCAAAAGGATGTAACGGAGTGGAACGTATGCGGCTCGCTGTGTACCGTCAATGACGTGATTGTGAAGAATCTGCCCTTGCAGCAGGCGAAGATTGGAGATATACTGGTATTTGAGCGTACGGGGGCCTATTCTGTGACGGAAGGCATGTATCTGTTCCTGAGCAGGGATCTGCCGCAGGTCCTGTTCTATTCAAAAAGCGAAAGCATCAAAGTGGCAAGAAGACGCCGAAGTACGGACGAGATCAATTGTATAGAGGCAGAACAATAGACATGAAAAGTAAAAAAAGATGTAAAATTATAAGGATCATCCTGTTCCTGGCTATCTGCGCGGTACTGTCCGGATGCCTGAACTGGATTACCATGCCGCCTAACGTGGTGTGGATGAATCTGCACAAAGTGAAAGAGGAAGGGCCTTTTGACTATCTATTCATCGGCACCTCCCATGGACAGTATGGGATCAGCCCCGGGAAAGTCGACGAGGTGACAGGAAAGAAGAGTTTCAACCTGTGCATGGCAGACGAGTATCCGGTGGATACTTATTATCTGATGAAGGAAGCCTGCAGAAAGCAGAAGCCGGAGAAAATCATCTATGAACTGGATCCATCTTACTGGATTCTGGACCAGAGACTTGGCTCTACGTCCATTTTCTTTTATAAGGAGTTCCCATGGTCGCTAAATAAGGCAGAATACTTTGTAAATAAGATCATGGAACTGGATTTCAGGGGAACGCTCTTTCCCTGGAGTTACTATAAGAATAACCTGATGCAGGCCAAAGAGACGGCTAAGAAGAAGCTTAGCCCCGCATATCAGGCGCATGACCCGAAGATCCTGGACGTGCCTGGCGGCCATTATGCGGACAGAGGATTCCTCTATCAGGACAAAGCCGAAGGGGCGGATAAGGGAACTTTCAATAATGTCCCTTGGGATGAAGGACAGATACGTCCGGCAGCGCTTGCGTATTTCAGAAAAATGGTTAGATTCTGCAAGGAAGAGGGAATCGAGCTGGAAGTGATTACTCTGCCGGTCCCTGCGGACACGATAGCGAATATGCCGGATAGCTTCCGACAGTCGGATGCATATTTTAAAGCCCTGACCAAGAAATATCAAGTCCCGTACAAGAACTTTAATTTTGACGATGGACTGAACATCGATCGGAGCATGGAAGGCTACTGGGACTATGACGGCCATATGTATGGCGAAGAGGCAGAAAAATTCAGCGCAGAGCTGGGAAAATATCTGTCTGAGAAAGAGACAAAAAAAGAAAACTAAAAGGAAACGATAAAATAGGAGAGAAAGAATATGGAAAAATTATTGGAAATTTTAAATGACATCCAGCCGGATGCAGACTATGAGACCTGTACGACATTGATTGATGACGAAGTGCTGGACTCATTTGCGATCCTGTCCATTGTAGGAGAATTGGAAGAAGCATTTGACATCGAGATCACGCCTGTGGATATCGTGCCTGAGAATTTTAACTCGGCACAGGCGCTGTGGGCTATGGTACAGCGTCTTCAGGAAGCCTAAATAGCGGAGGAGAAACATGTCCCTTATATCAATGGAATTCCTGATATTTGTGGGAATCGCGGTAATCGGCTACTATCTGATTCCGAAAAGATTCCAGTGGATATGGCTGCTGATCTTCAGCTATATCTACTATGCATCATCGGGAATCAAGATTCTGTTCTTCCTGCTCTATACCACCATCACCACTTACGGGACGGGAAGACTCTTAGATCGGGTGAACCACAAAGAACTGCCCAGGAATGAGGCGAAGTCAAGAAAGCGGAGAATCCTGATTGGGTGCCTGCTGCTTAACTTCGGCATGCTGGCGGTCTTAAAATATACCAACTTTGCGATCGAGAATGTAAACGCTATATTCCATGCAGGAATCTCGTTCCAGAAACTGATCCTGCCGCTTGGAATCTCGTTCTATACATTCCAGTCCATGGGATATATCATCGACGTATACTGGGGAAAATATGAAGCCGAGAAGAATCCGTTCCGATTTGCCTTGTTTGTATCTTTTTTCCCCCAGCTGCTGCAGGGGCCCATCGGCAGATTCGACAGGCTGGCCAGGCAGCTGTATGAACAGCATTCCTTTGATCTGTTGAAGGCCCAGTACGCGCTTCAACTGATGTTATGGGGATTCTTCAAGAAACTGGTGCTGGCAGACCGGGCAGCAGTGGTGGTAAATCAGGTATTCCAGAATTATACCCAGTATTCCGGCGTGACGAATATCGTTGCCGTCCTGATGTATTCCATCCAGCTGTATATGGACTTTTCCGGCGGCATGGATGTAGTCATGGGTGTTGCCGCGCTCTTTGGCGTAGAACTGGATCAGAACTTTAAGCGGCCTTACTTTGCAACGTCCATCACAGACTTCTGGCATCGCTGGCACATTACGCTGGGGACCTGGATGAAGGACTATATCTTTTATCCGGTGTCTCTGTCTAAATGGATGGGCAAGTTCGGCAAATGGTCCAAAAAGGCCTTTGGTAAGAAGACCGGGCGGGTGGTTCCCATCTGCGTTGCTAATATTATCGTCTTTCTGGTCGTTGGCATCTGGCACGGCGCCGCATGGAAATACATTGCCTATGGCCTGTATAACGGTCTGATCATCGCGATCAGCAGCCTGCTGGCCCCACTTTACCGCAAAGGATTCGAGAAGTTCCATATCAATCCCAAGTCCGGGGCCTGGCATGTCGTACAGATCCTTCGGACCTTCCTGCTGGTGAATATCAGCTGGTACTTTGACATGGCTGTCAGCCTGTCGGCCGCATTTGCCATGATGAAGAGCACGGTGACAGGGTTCAGCCTTGCCACGCTTACGGACGGCTCTCTGATGATGCTGGGACTGGACAAACTGGATTATATGATCCTGGCGATGGGCTGCCTGGTGGTATTCCTGATCAGCTTCTTAAAGGAGAGGGGAATTCAGATCCGGGAAAGTCTGGGAAGGAAGCCTTTGGTGATTCGGTGGGCCGTGTATGGGATGCTGGTGTTCGGGATTCCCATGTTTGGGTATGTGATGACCACCACGGGCGGATTCATCTATGCGCAGTTTTAGATTTCGAATATTTGCAAGGAGCAGGTGCTTAAAACCTGCTCTTTTTGATGCTACAAAATGTTGTAAACTTTGCTGATATGTTGAAATGTTCTGCTGGTCATATTCACCAGGCTTGTCAGGCATACCAGGAAAAAGGATTGCCTATATTAGAGAAATATGCTACAGTAATCTCACAAATCTTATTTCTAAAATATCTATATAATCCTATCTGACGTTCGTCAGGATTATCCGATTTGTAATTCAGACAGAAATGTGGTGATGCCTATGAATGAATCCGACCAATAACCTTGCAAGAGAAGATAAAATTAAATATAATGGAGGTACCAGATGACAGATAAGGTTTTACAATGGCATCCGGGATTCTGCGCAGCATTGCAGATTGAATTACAGGAAGAATCCGGGAATCTGGAGTTCTATCCGGAGTACGAATTAAGCAAGAAGCCGATGCGTATAGACACATTGATTGTAAAGAAAATGACCGATTCCCCGGTACGCAAGAATATTGGGAGAATTTTTCGGAAGCATAACCTGATTGAATATAAAAGTCCGGGGGATTATCTGAGCATCAACGACTTTTATAAAGTTTACGGATACGCCTGCTTTTACCAGTCAGACACGGAGAAGGTGGGGGAGAGCCGGTTGGAGGAGATTACCATAACCTTTGTGTGCAACCACTATCCAAGAGAGATGCTAAGAATCTTAAAGAAGGAGCGGAAGATTGCCGTAAGAAAGATCGAGAACGGAATCTATTGGCTGGAAAATGAGTTTCTGCCGATTCAGATAATATTAAACCATGAACTTTCCAGTGATGAGAACAGATGGCTTAATAGCCTCAGGACGGATATAAGGGCAGATCAGGAGACAGACCGGCTGATTAGGGACTATAAAGCGCATAAGGATTCGAAACTATACCAGGCGGTAATGGATCTGGTAGTCCGGGCAAACCAGAAGGCGATGAAGGAGGCGAGAGATATGTTGTGCGATGCATTAAAGGAGTTATTTGCCGAAGAATTAGAGGAAGAAGCCAAAAAAAGAGAACAAAAAAGTGAGAGAATAGGTGAAAGGAGGGGTGAGAGAATAGGTGAGTTACGTCTTTCAGAATTAATCCATAGGCTACTTAATGAGAATCGTTTAGAGGATATAAGAAGGGTCAGTGAAGACGAGTCATACCGGGCTTCGATGTATCAGAAATATGGATTATAAAACAAACGGCTTTTCCACAATTCAAAGTGTGGAAAAGCCGTTTTCTATTCCCCATACAGCCAGCGGTTCAAGGCTCCTTTAAACTGACGATCGCTATCTCTGTCCCAGGCATCTTCCGTTCCGAAAGCAGGAATATATTCTGGTAAAGCAGTCAACTGGCATCCGCATTCCTGCCGATTGTACAGTGCCTTGCCGCAAGAAGGGCATCTACGGATATTCCAGACGAACCGTCTTGCGGATGTATGGTAAAAGTGCTGGTACATCTGCTGATCCAGCGTGGTCATGGAATAGCGGGCAACCCTTGCGTGCCATTTCTGATAGTCGGCAAATGCATTGGAAGCGGCCTCGTAGGAAAGTTCAAAAATATGTGCCACATCGGAAGCAGAATGGCAATGGGCGTAGTGAATTGCAATGCGCGGAGCCAGAAGATTGCTGGCAAAGGCATTGGCTTCCCGCTCATTCCGGGCAGAATTCCCTACATGTGCAAAGACATGGTGGCCCAGTTCATGCATCAAGGAAAAACGGCTTCTTCCGGCAGGCTTGTCCTGATTGTAGGCAATGATGCCGGTGCATCCATCTTGAAATGCATCGTCGGAATAGCCCATGCACATCTCATACAATTCATTATTTTTCATTTTTAATTCCTTATAGGTGTATACCTTATATCCATAGTGCCTGAGCAGACTGCAGCAGTCCACCGGAAAAGAGCGCACTTTGCACTCCTGAAACACTTCTAAAGTTGCGGCGATAATCTTTGTATCAGCCAATAAAACCAGTCCTTTATGAATCAATTTCGGACAGCAGTTTGATCAGGCGCATCTTCTGTTCTGTGGAAAATTCCTTTCCATTCCTTGCGATCAGATGTTCCACATCTTCATAAGTAGGCTCGTATTCTTTGACAGGGGTACCCTTTGCCATTGCCTCCAAGTCTTTCATCTCGATTCCCAGATTCCGGCATATTAGGTTGACATTGTTGACGCTGGCGCGTCCTACGCCGTTCTTAATGATTCCATATAAGGTTGTATAGGGCATGCCGCACTTGGCAGCGAAAGACTTCAGATTATAGCCCTGTTCCTTGATCAACTGTTCCAGGATTCTTGCTTTATCCATAATTCCACCTCATTTTATACTCTTTCCAAGGTATATAGATTCATTATATACTCTTGAACATATTTTGTAAATGATAAAATTCGGAAAACCGAATAAATACGGAAACCAGAATTTATCGTATTGACATAATACGAAATAAAGAATATAAGCAGGTTAACAAATTCGGAACTACGAATTTGAATAATCTTGGAAAGGAGCAAAAAATGCTGGTTTATCAAAATCTGCTTGAGGCAATGAAAACAGAAAAAGTTACATTTCTGCAGATGGGAAAACTTCTGGACTGTCAATATCAGACGGTCAGCAGCATCGTGAACGGTTCTACCAAAAAGGGATTCTATTATGAGGATGCATATAAGATCCACAAGACCCTGTTTAAAAAGTACAACTTCCGATGGCTGTTTACAAGATATGACCCATCACCTGATCAGAACTGATGTTCGATAAAAACAATATAGCATTATGTAACTGGAGAGTCAATTAGCAATATTGCCAAAAGTAAAAAGCATGATACGGAGGTGGTGAGTTGGCGCAGGAAAAGACGATTTTGGAAAGCATACGGGAATATCTGACGACCTGTCCGGTGTTTAGCGGAAGCGTTATCCATAAGGATTATCTTCCCGATGGAGAAGGCTATTCCGTTAACACGGCAAAAGGAGAGCCAGTTTATAAGAAGTATGCGGATGGAAAGGTACTGAAACAGTACTGGTTTACCGTAACTATGAAAGCGCTGGATACAGAAGACGCAAGCCGTACGGTTGACGGCATCGGGAACTGCCAGTATCTGGAGGAATGGCTCGAGAAGCAGAGCCAGGATGGAAGCCTTCCGGTAATGGAAGGAGTCACGCCGGTCAGAATCGACACGGTAAAAAGCGGATACCTGGATTCCAGGGAAGCCGGATACGTGAAGTATCTGATGGAATGCAGGATGGTCTATCTTGACAACAGATAGGCGTATGTAAAAATGGCGGACAGCCGAAAGACAGCAAAAATTTTTTAAAAGTAGAAGGAGAGAGAATTATGACAAACAATCAGAAATTAGTAGGAAGACACAAGAGACTGGCCTTTATGAAGGTAGGAACAGAAGGAACTTATGACAGGATTACCGGATTCACCTCATTGATCGAGGGCAAGGAGGCAAAGGAATACGCACGCCAGTATATCGATGAGGCAACGGAGAGGACTGACGTAGTCGGCTATGCTACCGGAATCGAGTATGCATTTGACCGCTATACCAACAATGCAGTACATGAAAAGATCGCCAATATTACAGACGACGAGCTTCTGGGCGTAGACGCGCAGGTAGAGATCGTAAGCGTGGATGTATTCGAGGAAAAGGCAGGAGGCAAATATCCGGCCAGAAAGCGTACATACAGCGTAGTTCCTGATACGACAGGAGACGGCACGGATGCCCTGATCTACAGCGGAAACTTTAAGGCTGTATCTGAAATCGTAAAAGGATACTGCACAACGACAGATAAATGGCAGACATGCACATTCGTAGAGGGCGAGATCCCGGCAGAAGCCTAAGAGAAAGAGAGGAATCAGTTAGATGAGTTTGTGGAAATTCGGAACATTTGAACAAGAGATTGACTTTACAGATGCGGACTTCATGGACGCCCTGGAGGAAGCCCAGGAGCAGTTGGTCATCCAGAGCAAGGAAACCCCAAAGGTGGGAAAGAAAAGCGACATTATCCGCGCGCAGGTAGACTGTTTTGCCCAGTTCTTTGACCATATATTTGGCCCGGAAACCAGTGAAAAGATGTATGAAGGAAGAGTCAGCCTGGAACTGGCGATCCAGTCAGCAGAATCATTTTCCAGGTTTGGAGAACAGGAAGGCAGACGGATGGATCAAAACTATAGCAAATATTATGTAAATGCGAACCGTAATACGCAGCAGAGGCAAGGCGGCCAGAAAGGGCAGCATCATAACAGGTGATTCCTATGAACCCTTTATATGAAAAGTTTCCTGACTATGTGGAAGTCAGAGGCAAGCGGTGCCGCATTGTGACAGATTTCCGGGAATGGATCAAACTGGTAGAACTTCTGGATGACGAGGGAGTTCCCGGCAGAAAGAAGGCAGAACTCTTATTGCAGTGGTATATCGACTGTCCGGAAGATACGGAAGAAGCAATATATAAACTAGGAGAGTTCCTGGCAGGCAATGTGCTTTACCCTGAGCCAAAGAAGACTGATTCCTCAAAAAGCGAAAGCGAGCCGGTGTTTTCATATACCGAAGATGCCGGCTGCATCTTCGCTGCTTTCCTGGAGTACTATGGCATTGACCTTGAACGGGTGAGGTACATGCACTGGTGGAAATTCCTGATTCTATTCGAAGGCCTGCCGGAGCAGGCGGAGATCAAGCAAAGAATGATGTACCGCAAAGCAGATCTGAATTCGATTAAAGACAAGGAAGAAAGAAAGCGGGTAAAAGAAATCAAGAAACGGGTCGCGCTCCACAGAAAACAGGGCAACGTATCCGATTATGAGATAGGAGAATTATTCTCATGACAAAGCAGATTGAAAAGGTGCTGAAGATTCCGGTTGTGCGGAAATGGTACCGCTGCCCCAATCAAGAATGCGGGCAGAAACTATTGATATATGATAATACCGCACAGTGCAGCGGAGTGTATATCCGATGCAAGAAGTGCGGGAGAGAGGTAGAAATCAGAATAAAAAATTAGAAGAAGACATATGTGAGCCAGTGAGCCGTGTTAATCAAGAAAGGATGATAACATGGCAGAAGAAAAGACAAACAAAGCGTTAGATGACATTACCGGCATAGTGGATAATATGGGAAAGATTGTAACAAACGCAAATACCATATTTGCCCAATTGGCAGAGTCATTGTCAAAAACCGGAGTATCATTTGATACGCTCAGTTCAGACATGGCAGGCGTAATGCCGAATATTCTAGAGGTAATCACAGCGTATGATAGTGTTAAAGGCGCGGTAGGGCTGGTGACAGGCGGCATCGGAAAGGCAGTGGAAACAGTTGGAAAATTAGGGCAGGGAATGTCAAAAGTGCCGGAAATTTTTTCGGGTATTGGAAGCAAGATAGGTCCATTAAAAGATAGTTTTTCAAATTTTGCTTCGGCACTGATTATTCCGATCGAGGATATGATTCCTAAATTGGCAAATTTGGCTAAAAAAATCGTCTCTACAGCCCTATCTATGGGAGAAAAGATTATATCTTTCGTAGGAGGCACCGTGACAAAGATTGTGACAAAGGTTGGAGAACTTGGGAAAAAATTGATTGAAAAGATACCAACCGAAAAAATCATGGAAAAATTAAAAGAAATGTCCGGGAAAATCGGCGAAATATGGTCTAAGACGGGAGCAAAATTAGTAGGACCTATTTCCGACAGCGTTTCCAAAATCATGACAAAGTTCAGTGATATGGGAAAAAATCTATTATCTAAACTTCCCACAGAAGAAGTGGTCAATAAAATGAAGGAAATATCCGGAAAAATGAAGGACGTATGGTCTGAAACTGGTGGGAAGCTGAAAGACGTACTTTCCGAGCCTTTAAAAAAAGCAGGGGAAAAGGTAGGAGAAGTAGGGGCAAAAATTGGAGAAAAGGCAGGAGAAGTAGGGACAAAAATCGGAGAAAAGTTCCAGACTGCTTCAGGGAAATTAGGAGAATTCGGATCCTATATGGGTACATGGGGGTCAATGGTTGGAGAATCCTTTGATGACGTACTTAAAAAGGCAGCTAGTTTCGGACTAGGATTCCTCAAATTCATGGGGATAGGCGCAGGTATCGGACTGGTTGTCGCTGGTTTAGGCCTGTTGCACCAGGCATATGGTGAAGAGATAGATGGATTGCTGGAGATGATGATGACAAAAGGCCCTGAGATTATTACCAATCTGTGCAATGGAATTGTGGAAGCATTACCCGCATTGATGGAAGAAGGAGCACTACTTCTTAATAGTCTGATGTTGGCTATAACAGCCAATCTTCCAGCACTTTTGGCAGGAGGATTCAGTATACTATCCGGGCTGATTGAAGGAATTGCGGCACAACTCCCTATGCTGGTACCGACAGCGATTACATTGATACTAACATTGATCCAAGGACTGCTTGATAATATCCCGCAGTTGATCAGTTCGGGCCTAACTTTACTTATGGGATTGGCGCAAGGACTGATTAACGCAATACCAATATTGATTGCAATGGCTCCGGGCATAATTCAGAGCCTGCTGACGGGATTATTGACGATGATACCTCAGATAATCCTGACAGGTATAGAACTGATCGGCCAGCTGGCGCTTGGCCTGGTAGAGGCAATACCGAAGATTATTGACGCGATACCGCAGATTATTGATTCAATTAAATCTTCCTTCAGCAGCGTTGACTGGGGAGCGGTAGGACACAACATCATCGAAGGTATAAAAAATGGCATTGGCAAAGCAGCGAAGATGCTGGCAGATGCGGCGTCAAAAGCGGCAGAAGATGCTCTGAACTGGGTCAAAGATAAACTTGGCATCCATTCCCCATCCCGCGTTTTCCGTGACGAAGTAGGAAAAATGATGGCACTGGGCATGGGAATCGGATTTGAATCCAATGTTCCTTTGGGAGAGATGAAGAAAGGACTGGGGCAGGCTCTAAAGACGCTGGAAGGCCAGGCAAGCGTGGCTATGTCCACCTTTGGAGGAGGAATCTCCTATCAGAATTCCATCCTGTCCGGCGGCAGCGCAATGCAGGGATTCGACTTTGATGAGTTCGAACGCCGGCAGAGAAAGATCAACAATGAAAGAACAGACAGGCCTGTATTCCTGAATGGACGTCAGGTAAACAGAGCATTAAAGAAAGGAGTGCCAGTGACAGTATGATGAATGTGTATTATAAGAATCATTTTGGCGAGGTGGTGGATCTAAAGAGCGGGCCCTATCATTTGCTGGCGGGAGATCTGCTGGATTATAAGTGGAACGCCCTGTCAACAGCAAACCAGATTACCGGGTTTGAAAAGGAGATCCATGAGAAAAGTGTTACCTTTGAGGTATTTGCATCAAAAGCGGAATATCACAGAGCACTGGACTTGGTGACAGAAATATTTGAGAAAGACATACTGGCCGGCGTGCCAGGAAAGCTGTACTTCAACCAGCAGTATCTAAAATGTTACATTACTGAGTCCAAAAAGACGGAGTGGGAGTCGGATGTGCTTGCGGTGACAGAACTTGCGGTGACCACGGACTATCCTTATTGGATAGAGGAAAAAGAGATGCATTATGAGCCGACAGATACCATGTCAAGGGATAACAAGAGATATCCACTGCGTTATCCATACCGCTACTCTAACGGTCTGTCAGATATGACAATACTAAATGAACATTATACGGAAACGGATTTCCGCATGGTGATATTCGGACCTGCCATAAGCCCAGCGGTTTTCATAGGAGACCAGTTATATCAGGTGAATATGAAGATCGAGGCAGGAGAGTACGTGACAATAGATAGTTCCCAGGGAACAATCATACTTACGAAGACAGACGGCAGCAGGGAAAATGCATTTAACAGCAGAGAGAAAGAACAGAATATCTTTGCCAGAATTCCACAGGGCATGAGCCGGGTAAAATGGAACGGGGATTTTGGATTTGACATTATCCTGTTCCAGGAAAGGAGCCAGCCAAGATGTGCATAAAAGATATGATTATTGCCAACAGCAGAGGGCAGGAAAAAGGATTTCTGACGGAATCTGCACAGTTGGACATTGATCTGGGAGATACCAATGATTTTGAACTCCAGATGGCGCTTTCCGAATATATGAATCTAGGATATCAGCTGGGGGATCGGATCTACCTGCCAGGCACCGAATACGGAGGCCTGATCGAAGATAAAGAGACCTCGACTTATGAAGACTCCGTATTCTTAAGAGGCTACACCTGGAGAGGCCTGCTGCAGCAGAAAATCATTTGCCCGGAAAATGGGCAGGAAAAACTAACCATATCCGGAGAAGCCAATGAAATTCTGGCAGTCCTGACAGAAGGATGGTTTGACGGCCTGATGCAGGTAGATGATGTTGACAGCGGCATCCAGATACAAGGCTATGAGATGGATGGCTACGTAGATGGCCTGGAAGGATTGACCGGGATGCTGAAGTCCGCAGGAGCAAAACTGGAACTTGTCTATGAACAGCAGAAGTTTTCCGGATGCGTAGTGATCCGGGCGGTGCCCATCGTGGATTATTCAGAAAATATAGAATATAGCAATGACAATAAAGTGCATTTTACCACACGGGATTATCAGATGGGGACCAATCATCTGGTCTGCTATGGTAAGGATAAGGAAGAAAAATTAATCACAGTCCATCTGTATGCGGATGAAGAAGGAAATGTCAGCGAAAAGCAGTCCTTCTTCGGAGCAGACGAAAGGGCGGCAGTGTATGAGGCAACAAGCCAATCCGACCGGGCAAAGATGATTGAAGACGGTACGGAAAAACTGAAAGATGCAGGAAACTATAAGGAATTAAGTATGACAATCCAGGATATCGAAGTGGCAGTCGGAGATATCGTGGGCGGCCGCGAGAGAATCACCGGATTGTACATGAAACAGCCTGTAACAGGCAAAATATTGAAACTCGATGTTAACAATAAAACTATAGAATATAAGGTTGGTGAATAATATGGGATTAAAAGGAATTACAATTGAAACGCCGCCTCAGGCGGAAGCACACATTAACGCAGCAGACGACAGAGCCATATGGGAAGCAGTTATCGGTATGGATGGAGTCGTAAATGTAGGACAGAAGTTAAAAGCAACTTTGATCTCCAATAACCTGCTTCGTATATATGACGGAGCACTGGTAGTAGGAGGAGCAGTCGGACGCATTCCGTTTGGGGAATATGAGGACATTACGATTAATAATGGCACGCAGAATCAGTTGCGGAATGATCTGGTAGTTGCGCAGATTGAAGCAAATGGAGCCATTGAGAACATGAAACTCCATTATATCCAGGGAGTACCAGGAGATGTGGCAAAAGACCCGGATTATACCGCAGGAAATGTGTATGAAGGAGAGACGCTCAGGCAGTATCCGCTGTATCGGGTGAAACTGAATGGACTGAATGTGGAAGCGGTGGAACCGCTGTTTGAAGTGCTGCCGAATTTGGGGAAGGTGAAGGATGAAGTTGGTGAATTATATAAAAAATTAATATTATATGAATGGGAAACAACGGTTAAGCCATTTGCCAGTATAAATCCTGGAAACAAACTTACATTCACAGTGAGAAAAATTGGAAGAGTTTGTACCGGAAACATATTATGGGTTGGCAGCGTATCGGGGACGAATGCAACGTTAACGGATTTTACTATCCCGGAACCCTTCCGTCCAATCAAAACGGAATACTATTCAGCAAGTCTTATATCGTCAGGAAAAGTATTTGGCTCTTCAAGGCTTGACATATCTAATCTTGGAAAGGTTACGTATGCCACAGATCAGGAGGGATTCGTTGAACGGTATGTTAGTTTTTCTTACATCGGTAATGATATTACTCCCGATGAAATGTATTTGGTAGATAATCTATAGGTCATTTCCAGGAACCGAGGGCTAGCCAGCGTACCCCAAGATCTGTTGCAGCGGATTTAGAATACAGCGTAACTGAAGCCGAAGAGATATCTTGTGTACCGGTCTGAGTGTTCCCGCCCCAGTAATGGCATGTTGTAAAGCATTGTGGTGTACCTGCAAAGGATTCTTTGAATTTTATTTTTCCGAGGTATCCGCCGACTCCATCATTTTTTGTCATAGCAGCAGATGGATATATGCCCCATTGTAACATTAGGCCACTAGGATGCCTGTATATCCCATTGCTATCCGATGTGAGGGGAGAAAATCCCTCACTCAAATTTCTATTTAATTCAGACATTCATTGCTATTCGCGATTTAGTTATATTTTTAGAAATTGACAGAAGTTTTTAAATTATAAAATTAGTATTGTCTATTAAAAGTAAATTTGAAAAAACGCTAATAGAGTATATTTATATTGACTAATAGAGTGTACTTGTTTATAATAATGAAGAAAATGAATAATAAAACAGTAAATACATAGAGGAAAGAGAGGAAAAAAATGATTTGTCCAAAATGTGGAAGCGGCAATGTAACAAGCCATGCTGTTACGGAACAAACAACTGAGGGAAAGACGAAAGGATTTGGCTGGATTAAAGCATGTTTAGGAACTTTGATTGCAGGACCATTTGGCTTTTTATGTGGATTATGTGGCATGGGAAAAGGAAAAAGCAAGACGACTTCGGAAACTAAGGTGATAAATGTATGCCAGGATTGCGGCAATCAGTTTTAGAAACAATTAGAATGATCGGAAATCGTTCCGGTTGTCACCAAATGCCGGAACGAAGTTTTTTTTATAAAGGCAAGCAATTTCCGGTGTGTGCGAGATGCACCGGAGTGATTATTGGCCAAAGTGTGGCTTTGCTTATAGGGATGTTTAAAGATATATCGTTTAGGAAAACATTTTTATGTTTGGCGATTATGGGAGTTGATTGGGGACTACAAGAGATCAGGATTAAAGAATCAACGAATTTTCGGCGTTTGATAACAGGAGTTTTAGGGGGGTTTGGCTTTTATTCTATTTTAGTAGGAATTTTAAAAAAATGTATTTATATTAATTCCAAAAATATGAAGAGAAGTTAAAGATGGAACGATAAATCTATGTAAGAAAGATATGTATCGTTCCACCATTACAATTATTAATAATAGTTTATAAAGATATCTCTTCGTGTAGTGTTAAATAATGATACAGAATATCAATGAATTCTCCATTTGTTGGTTTTTGAGTCATATTGTAACCGGATATTTTGATTAAAAATTTTCGGTTCCCTTTATCCCAGCATGTAGATACAACTGTTCGCAGACAGTGCTCTACATTATCTTTGTTGACGTTATAATGTTTTCCAACATCGGCGTATAAACGAGTATATAACGATAGCAGATAACTTTCGTCTTGCATACATAAAGTTAACGCATAGGCGAGGTAAAGAAATCCTTTGTAAGTAGAACGTATGCCGAGACGTAATAACAATTGTTTGATTTTATCCATAAAATCTCCTCCTTAAAAGTATTAGGTTGAGATATTGTAAACATAAATTTGGATAAATGGAAAAAAATGGATTAAATTCGACAAAATTATATATTATTCGATATAAAAATAGAAAATCAAATTGATTTGGTTGTAAAAATAGAGCACTATTTATAAACGTAGATTATACAATATCGTTTATAGATAGTACTTTTTTTATATTAAAAAAACTGTTCCTGATTTGAATCTGCAGATTGCCAGCCCAAACGGCCACCTATGCCATATTCGGCGGCCAGCTTGTGATTTAAATGGCGGCCAGCCAGAGACGCATTAAACGGCCGAAATTTCCAGTTATAATATAAGCATCTCCTTCTCAAGGGGAAATATTATGACTGGAGCTTCAACTATGGACTACAAAAAGGTACTGAGACTTCACTTTGTAAATCATCTCAGTAGCCGCGAGATCGCCGAAAGCTGTGGCGACTGCGGCAAAACATCTGTTAACGAGTTCCTGAAGCGTTTCAGGGAAAGTCAGGAACCCTCGTATCCGCTGCCGCCGGATGTCACAAACGAATACATCGAGAGCTTGCTTTATAAAAAGCCTGGTGTATCGGCGGAGCAACTTCTCTACCGGGATTTTGACAAGGAAGCGGTCTATAAGGCCCTGGCCCGCAAAGGGGAAACAATGAAACATCTGTGGCAAAAATACAATGCCATAGGTATTGTAGACGGAAAGAAGCCTATGAGTTATCGGCAGTACTGCAGACGTTACAGCGAATGGGCTGATTCCAAACAGTTGACCTTTCACATCCAGCGTTACCCCGGTGTCAACCTCGAACTGGACTATGCAGGAAAGCAGCTTTACCTGCACAATCGGCGGAACCCGGAAGAGACCACAAAGGTCACGGTCTTTATCGCTGCCCTTACCTACAGTGATTACTTTTACGCCGAAGGCATGACCGAATGCGATATCCGGAACTGGATCCGGGTGAACAATAATGCGCTGGCCTATTTTGGCGGCGTGACCCCGACTGTCACTCCGGACAACTGTAAAGTAGCGGTTGCCCGGAACAAGGACTGGATCAGCCCTGTCCTGAATAAAGATTTCCAGGCATGGGCAGAACACAACGATACGGTTTTAACTCCGGCCAAAGTAAAATCGCCCCGCTGGAAGCCAGTCGTGGAAGGCAACGTAAAGATCGTTACCATGCATATCCTCGTAGACATGGAGGATATGGTTTTTTATTCACTGGATGACTTAAACCGCGTTCTGATGGAAAAGGTGGCAGCCGAGAACAGAAGACCCTTTCAAGGGCTCACCTACTCCCGGTATGATCTCTTTGAAACAGAAGAGAAGGAGACCCTTCTGCCCCTTCCGACCAACCGCTTTGAATACCTTGAACGTAAGACGGTTAAAGTAGCACAGGATTTCTCCTTCACCTTCGACAAGGTCCATTATAGCATGCCCCGAAAATATCTGCGACAGGAACTTGAAATCCAGGCAGGTGAAAAAGAAATCTATATTTATAACAAACACGGCGACCTCATCCGGGCGCATAAGCGCAGCTACACACCGAAGGCCTGGGTGATGATTCCGACGGATATGCCAGCCGAATACAAAGACTATGGTTATTGGAATGTACCTTATTTCCAGCAAAAAGCGTCTGCCATCGGCTCCAGCACCCGCGCTTTGATTGATGCAGTCATCCGAAAATACGCTTATCCGGTGCAGGCATTCCGAAGCTGCTTTGGTATTCTGCAGTATGCGGAAAAATACTCACCAGAAGCCCTGGAACGCTGCTGCAAAGACGCAGTTTTGGCTGGAAAATGCAACTATTCCTATATCTGCAATACGGTCTCTGCCTATCACAAGGAGCCACTGCAGAATCCGTCACCACAGAGCAAACGCAAAGAAGACGCTGCAACAACCATTTCCGGCACTTACAAAGATGATGACAGCAAGTATTCCCTTAGGAACCTGCTGAAGCGTCAGGAAACGGAGGACGGTAATGAAGACTGAGACTAATGATATCTATGAGATGTTGGACACGCTTTCACTGCCAGTGGCTGCCCAGCGCTTTACAGAACTGTCCAAGGGTCCTGAATTCGGCAACTATACCGCTTTACAGTTCATCCGTGAGGTTCTGGAACCTCAGTACATAGAAACCATCAATAAGCGATTTGAAACAAATCTGCGGCTCAGCAGTCTGGTCAACAAAGGCGCTGCAGCCGAGAACCTGAAAACCGGTAACGGGCGTATCTATAATGATGTCACTGTTGATCAGGTCCTGAAATTCCATTTTGCTGAGAACCGGCAAAACGTCGGGATCTATGGAATGACTGGCGCAGGCAAGTCCTACTTTCTGTCTGCCTGTTGTGTAGAAGCATGTCGGCGCAATTACCGCTGTAAGTTTGTAGACTACAGCGATCTGCTGGATGAACTGATTGTCCTCAACCGTCAGGAAGATCTGAGCAAGTACCGTAAAAGGATCAAGTACTATGCACGGATCCAGCTTCTGTTCATTGATGACTTCGCCATCAGCCGGTATTCGGAGGAAGGGATCAAGATCCTGTACCATCTCATAAAACTTCGGGATGACCTTGGTACCTCCACCCTCTTCAACTGTCAGTATTCTCCAGATGAGTGGGGGAACCAGCTGAGTGACGAAAAGGAATGCTACGGCAAGCTTGATGGAATCAGACGCCGGCTGACTACAGGATTTACTGTATTCATTGAGAAAGCATAGCCTTCTGAGACAACTATCAATGCTGATCAGCAGGGTAGGATACTCTCTGCTCTGCTGATCCTCAAAACTGACCGTTTAATATGGCCCTGACTGGCCGGGAAATGCGGCCCTGATGGCCGCAGAAAGTGGCCGTCTGCAGAATATGATTTTTAAGAACATTGATTTATGTTAAATTAATTAAAAAGCAGAAAATATTGAATTCATATAAATCTACAGGTATAATAGAAAAATAAACTTTAAGGGTAAATCAGTAATTATTTGATTTTTTAAAATAGAAAAATTACTTTTGAAAATAATAGATTATTACGAATTTAAGAAGGAATTGAAGGAAAGATTATGCAAAAATATAAAAAAGTAAAAGTGTTAACATTTTTGGCAATATGTATTGCTATTACAGGAATACTGAATTATGGACTGCTTCAATATAATATTGCCAGAGTTAATGTTCATAGGATTTCCACGCAGAAGTATGATGATATTTTTGTGGGCACATCTCATGGTCTTAGCGCTATTAATCCGGAAATAGTAGATAAGGTGACAGGAAGAAAAAGTACAAATATTTGTATGCCAGACGAACATTTGATTGATACCTATTTTCTTGTAAAAGAAGCATGCAGATTCCATAAGCCTAAACGGATAATCTATGAATTGGATCCCTCATATTGGTCTACGAGGCAGAATAATGGTGCAAATTCTGTATATATTTATAAGGAATTCCCTTTTTCAGAAGTTAAAACAGAGTATTTTGATAAGAAAATTAAAAATATGGATGCCAGAGTAACGTTAGCACCTTGGTTTTACTATCGAAATAAAATATCTGAAATTGGCAAAACAGTAAAGTTGAAATCTGGCAATGAATATAAAAACTATGAGGTAGAACCACTTAATATAGGTGCTCAGCGTTACACAAGAGAAGGCTACATGTACCAAGATTTAGATCCTAAGGCTGATAAGGGCAGCCCTGATATTATTTTATGGGATAAGAATAAGATTTTGGATGTCGAAAAAGAGTATTTTCTTAAACTGGTAGAATTTTGTAGAAAAAGGAAGATTGAAATAGCAGTAATTATCACCCCAGTACCGCAGGAGACATTGAATTTGTATATGCAGAATTTTAAAAAGGCACATATATATTACAAAGAAATGATGGAGAGATTGAGGATACCTTTTTATGATTTTAACTTTATTGAATTAGACGGATTTAATAAAAGCATTCAAAAATACTTGGATTATGAAGGCCATATGTCAGGAGAATTGGGGAATGAGTTTAGTAAAAAACTAGGAGAGTTTTTATAATCTATAAGTTAATGTGTACAGAATTTATCATTCTAGAAATAATAAAAAAAAGGTAGAACGTCAAATAGTATAGAAATGGAATTAATCATTACGAATTCATAATACGTTGTTGGGTAGTATGCATATGTGTATATGGGGAATTTGCAGGAATAAATCCGGGATGCATTTATTTCCATTGTTTATTGACAGATTTATTTTAAAAAGTATATTTGTGTTATTAAGTTAGTGAAGGGAATTTTATGGATAAGAAAAAAAAGATATTTAAAATACTAGATGTAACATTTGGGAAGTTCCTAATTGTCGGAGTTTTGAATACATTTGTCGGCATGACGGTTATGTTTACGGCATATAATATATTTCATCTAAACTATTGGGTATCTTCTGTTTCTAATTATGTAGTGGGAAGTGTATTAAGTTATTTTTTGAATAAATACTTTACCTTTAAAAATGAAAAAAAGTCGTGGCAACAAATTGTTATATTTGTGGTTAATATATCAGTTTGCTATGTAATAGCTTATGGGTTGGCCAAGCCTTTAACTTTATGGATTTTGGAGGGATATGAGAAGAGGGTTCAGGAAAATGTTTCTATGTTAATTGGCATGGGGGTTTTTGTTTTGCTGAATTATTTTGGACAAAGACTAATTGTGTTTAGAAAACAGGATAAAGAAATATAAATTACTGGAGAGAACGTACTAATGAGAAAAAATGGAGTTTTTCTGAAAAAGGCTATATGCATAATTGGAACAGTTTTAACTGTTCTATTGGTTGCATTGTCCACTATTATATGCTTTAGCGTTAAATGGATGTTTGATGCATGGAGTAATTTGACAATGGATGAATTAGTGTATCATTTGACGGCACCCTTGGAAGGGACAAATACAGGAATGATAAAGGAATATTTAAATATTTGTGTTGTCCCTGCAATACTTATAGCTTTGTTTATTCTCATCCTCTTTATTGCTTATCGCAAACAGAAAAAATATTTTGTTGTAATGGGAGTCGGAATTATTTTATCGTTGTCAATTTCAGCCTTTTTAGTTTACAAGGCATGGAATGAGTTGGGGGCAGGTGATTATGTTAAAGATCGTGGAACATATTCGACATTTATAGATGAAAATTATATAGATCCTGCAGATGTTGAATTATCATTTCTTGGGCAGAAGCGAAATCTTATATATATATTTTTGGAATCAATGGAGACTACATATTCAGATAAAAAGAATGGCGGTGCATTTGAGGAAAACATAATACCAGAGTTAACAAGGCTGGCAGGAGAAAATGAAGATTTTTCTGGAGAGAATAAAAAATTGAATGGCGGTATTGCAATGCCTGGAAGTACATGGACTATGGGGGCTATGTTCGCCCAGACCTCTGGGATTCCTCTTAATATATCTATTAGTGCTAACGAAATGGATACACAGGATGCCTTCTTTTCAAATACTATAACATTAGGGGATATATTAGAACAGGCGGGTTATACTCAGACTTTATTAGTTGGATCTGATGCTACTTTTGGCGGTAGAAGACTATATTTTACTGAACATGGAAATTATGAAATAATAGATTATAATTATGCTTTAGAATCAGGGATGCTGCCAGAAAATTATGGTGTATGGTGGGGATATGAGGATCAAAAATTATTTAAATTTGCTAAAGAGAAGTTGAAAAATTTGGCAGATCAGAATACACCATTTAACTTAACAATGCTTACTGTAGATACTCATTCTGAAAATGGATATCTTTGCGATATTTGTCCAGATAATTTTGGCAATGACCAATATGCTAACGTTTTGGCATGCTCTAGCAGGCAGGTGAATGAGTTTGTAAAATGGGTAAAGCAACAGGATTTTTTTGATAATACAACAATTGTGGTTATAGGTGATCATCCTACTATGGATAGTGATTTTTGTGAGAATATTGAAAGCGATTATGTAAGAAGGGTCTATACTACTTATATTAATTCGTCTGTTGAAGCAGAGATAAATAGCGCAAGGTTTTACACAACTTTTGACGATTTTCCAACTACTTTGGCATCATTGGGAATTGAAATTGAGGGAAATAGACTAGGTTTAGGGGCTAATCTTTTTTCGGGTACACAGACATTAATAGAAAGATTCGGAATTGAAAAGGTAAGGAGTGAGTTAAATAAAAAATCGAAACTAATGGAAGATCTTGCGGATTTAGATCTGAATAAAGAAGAACTTCTTTTGCGTGAAGGTAAATTATTAGAGCCAACTGCAAATGTCCAGGCAGATGCTTATCAATACGAGGTGGGGATATTACCAGTAACGGTGTCGGATATAAATAATTTACAGGGAAGTGTAGAAAAAGTAATGTTAGGGGTTTGGACACAAGAGGACCAGAGTGATTTACAGTGGTTTCAAATGCAAGTAGGAGAGGATGGAAACTATTATGGTAATGTAAGTGTTCCTGAATTCAACTATAAAGAAGGTGAATATTTTATTAATGCATATGTAACTAATAAGGCAGGCGAACAGTATTTGATCGGAAATACAACAGGGATTGTTAATTAATCATATGGTTAGGGTATGAGGGGATGCTTTTGCAGGATCGCGAGAACGGCTTGAAATTGTTCTGAATTTAGGATATGATAATAAAAGTCTGAAATAGATAAAATGTAAAATTTATAGAAATGGAGAAAATATGATGAAACATGCAACATTGGTAATAATGGCTGCAGGTGTAGGAAGTCGATTTGGCGGTGGAATAAAACAGTTGGAATCAGTTGGCCCTTGTGGAGAAATCATTATGGATTATTCTATATATGATGCGCTTGAGGCTGGATTTAATAAGGTTGTTTTTGTAATACGTAAAGAGATTGAGAAAGACTTTAAAGAGATTATTGGAAATCGTGTGGAAGAAATAGTAAAAGTAGATTATGTTTATCAAGAGGTAGATGATATACCTGAACAATATAGAAATAAATACAAAACTAGAAATAAGCCTTGGGGAACAGGACAGGCCATTCTGTGTTGCAAGGAGGTAATAGAAGAGCCGTTTATAGTTATCAATGCTGATGATTATTATGGAAAGACAGCGTTTGTTAGAGCATATAAGTACCTTACAGAAGAACATAAGAGTGAGGATAAGATAAATATATGTATGATAGGCTTTATGCTAAAGAATACACTAAGTGATAATGGGGGAGTTACTAGAGGTATATGTTCCGTTGGTAAAAATAAATTGCTTAATGATATTGTTGAAACACATAATATAGTAAAAACGGGAGATTTAATTACTGCAGATAAAGATGGAGAAAGGTTAGTAATTGAACAAGAATCCATAGTATCTATGAATATGTGGGGATTTACGCCAGAATTTTTTGAAATTTTAGAGAAAGAGTTTAATTATTTCTTGGATAAGTTGGATTCAAATGATATAAAAAGTGAATATCTTCTTCCTACAATTATTGGCGATCAACTTAAAAAGAAAAATGTAGAAGTAAAGGTGCTCCAATCATCAGATGAATGGTTTGGTGTAACTTATAAAGAAGATAAAAAATCGGTTACTGAAGCTATTAATCAGTTGGTTTTAGAGGGAGTATATCCTCATAAGTTATATAAATAGAAAAGTGAGATAAGATATGAAGTGCGTGCTCTTGTTATTGTAGAGACGCACTTTTTATGTAAGTGCAAAATATTGCTACGTTGTATACGGTAGACCATGAGTACCGTGCTAGTTTCCTCGCTCCATGAGATAATAAC